>ERZ773235.12-NODE-12-length-283734-cov-9.465843_pt1 | contig 283734 bp, 250 predicted proteins | sample MGYA00580522_ERZ773235 | MGnify/ENA primary metagenome ERZ773235 (study PRJEB29015, sample SAMEA2737797) | human gut metagenome | biome: human gut; feature: human-associated habitat; material: faeces | place: China | collected 2012 ... | reverse complement strand
CCGAAACGGCAGTAACAACTACCGCTCCGGCAGTGACGGGAACAGTGATGGATAGAATTGATGAGCCGAAAGCAGAAACGACTACAGCTCAGACAACAGCAGTAACTACCGCTGTCACTACAAAGCCACAGGAAACAAAAAAGGCTGAAACTACCACTACCACCATAAAAGCGGTAACAACGGCAAAGCCAAAGCCGGCAACGACAACAACCGCCGCTACTACAAAGCCCGCACCCGAATGGACAGAAACAAAGGCAAGCGGTACTAAGTATGTCAATACCGACTGCTACAGCCGTAAGAAAGCTGTACTCGGCGCTGACACAGTTAAGCTGTACAGCGTGAACGACAAGGTGACAGTGACAGCCAAGACCGATACAGGCTACTTCAAACTTTCTGACGGTAGCTTTATACACAGCGACTATCTGAGCGATAATAAGGTAGCTCAGACTACAACAACCACAAAGAAAGCTGAAACACCTAAGCCTGCGGAGGGTAAAAAAGTTAACTTTACAGTCGTTACCGTTAGGGAGAATGTTCCTTTTTATAGTGACATTAACTGCACAAATGCTACCTCTTGGGTGCTTGGTGAGGGATGTGAATACACAGTAGTAGAAGTGTTTGACAGCAAAAACTGCTACAAATTGTCTAATGGCGAATACGTTAAGAAAGAAGATGTGAAAAAAGGTAAAGTAAGCGATATATACCGTTATCCGTTTGACCTTGAAGCAATCCGACAGGTAATTATAGACGATGCGGTCAATAATTACGGACTGATACTTGCAGAAGATATAATCAAGGATGAAAGTTCGTGGAGTGCTCCTACTGTCATTTCTAAAGATATGAATCCATCAGTAATTGCGCGTAATGTCAAAGGTATTGCCGATGCTGATTTTAAATGGAGTCAAATGAAAAAAGGCGATTACTTTAACGTATACATTGAAACCATACCGGATTTAAAGAAAGACGAAAACGGTAACAGCATTGAAGGCTACGCAATATTCTTCTTAAGATAATTGCTTGACTTTTTATTCAGAAGTGGTATAATAAAAACAAAGAGGGAACCATAGACGGTCGCTCCCTTTGGGTAATTGAAAATAATCGCCTTTAGTTAGCAGACCACAAGGCGATTATTTCTTTTTTATGAAAGATAATAATCCGAGAAGCATAACGGTAAATCCCGTCAGGAATATACCAATCTGAATGAGATTATCCAGTGTTATGTACATCAAGGGCTTCACCTCCTTTCACAATGTAATAACATTGTTTGGGAGCGTGAATGACCGCCTACTGTCCAAGGTTTCCCTCACTGAAAATTATAACATATGTTGACGCTATATGTCAACGAAAGAATATTAATAAGAGCTTTGAAAGTATTGATTCAAAGCTCTTTTTCTTTTTCTGAAAGTTAACTGAATATGAAAATCCAAAGCAGTCCGCACCCGTAGGACTGCTTTTTTATATATATTTTCAAAAAATCAAACAAGAAAGGACAAAGGTTATGTTTAAAAACAAATTCAAAAAGCTGACCGGATTTTTCCTTGCGGCAGTTATGACATTAGTCGCTCTTCCAATTCAGACGCTTGCGTCAGAATGGGGAGTTGGCGATAATGTCTATGCGGCTATGCTCGGCAACTACATCGGCTCAGACAACGGAACATACGGTGATAAGCGTAATTACACATTCATCTATTACAAAGCCGATGGCGATGTTGCTACTGCTACAAGAGTAAAGAGCAATCACGCAAAGCTCGGTGTCAGCAAGAACGGTGTGACACAGCAGGCAATCTGCATCGAAGCCGGGGTGTCATACAGCACAGGTAGTTCATATGTTGGTAAAGCATCCAGTGACGCATATATGCAACTGCTTCCTTGGGATATACAGCAGATGGTTAAATATGCTTTGTTGTGTGGCTTTAACAGTGATGTTAAAAAATCTCCTGTTGCCAATACAAACCTCGATGATTTTTCCTTTGCAACGCAGATAATTGTATGGGAAATTCAGCAGCAGTTAAGGACAGGATATAACAAGGGCGATTTAAAAGCGAACCAGTGGGGTACACCTGCTACTGTTTATTATGAACAGCTGAAAGGCAGACCCGCTGAAAAGTGCTATGAATACATCTTAAACAAGATGAAGGCATACGCCATAATTCCAAGTTTTACTCGTGATAAAAAGGATAACGCTCAGCTACACGAACTTAAGTATGATTTAACGAGTAAAAAATATACTGTCACACTTACGGACAATAACAAGAGCAATATGCCGGCAAGTGCATTCAACATTCCCGGTGTCACAGTAACAAAGAGCGGATATGACTACACTTTCAGCACAACAAGCAAGATAAGCGGTACTAAGGCTTGCACATATAAAGATAACCGCACATATCATTACTTTCAATTAATTCGACATAATTAGACATATTGTATAATAAAATGTATTCAATTATATTGACTTAGCATAAAAATAGTAGTATAATGTCAATTAATGAAACATATTTGGAGAATATGAAATGAAAACATCAGAACTGTTAGCTGCAAAAAGCAGCTTTGAAGACAACACAAAATGGTTGCCTTTCAATGTTCACGCAAGTGATACGGCCGGGATAATAAAGCGACTTTTCAATAAATGGATCGCTCAGAATGTCAGAAGGCGCTTGTGTGCTGCGATTGGCATTGAGAGTTCGGAGAACGCAGAAGAAATTGTGTGCAACTATTGTAAGTTCATTGCACTGGTGCATGATATAGGAAAATTAACTCCGGCGTTTCAACGAAAGCTTAAAGATAATATTCAGGGTCTGGATGACAGACTGTTTGACGCAGGTATCGACCTTTCAGATCTGACACAGATATCAGAGTCACCGCATAACATAGCGGGACAGTATATTCTGAAAAAAGAATTTGAGGTTGCACCGCCAACCGCAGTCATTGTTGGCGCACATCATGGCGATTGTTCGGCGGATAGGGGGCAATGTTCATATGAGGCTAACTATTACGGACACGGCAAGGTTAACGTAAACGAATGGACACAGATAAGAGCGGAATGGATGGAATACGCTCTCAGCGTAACCGGATTTGAAGATGTCAAAAATCTGCCGAATCCCGATGTTGCGGCACAGATGCTGATTACCGGACTGCTCGTAATGAGTGACTGGATAGCGAGCAACACCGATTATTTTCCTTACATAGACATCGAAGAAAAACTCACCGATGAGCAGTGTGAGGAGCGTGTCAGAAGAGCGTGGAACAAGCTTTCGCTTACGGACAGCTGGTATGCCGATTTTATCGCTGATAGCGACAGCTTTTTTGAAGAGCGTTTCGGCTTCAAGTCGAATTCTGTACAGCGCGAATTTATGAATGTTGTAAGCCTTTGCAATAAGCCCGGTATATACATACTTGAGGCACCTATGGGAATAGGTAAAACTGAGGCGGCACTTGCGGCAACGGAGATACTTGCATCACGTTTCGGCTATGGCGGAATGTTTTTTGGACTGCCGACGCAGGCAACCGCTAACGGAATATTTGATCGTATTCATTCCTGGGCGAGCGGTACTGATGATATACACTCGCTCAGACTTGCACACGGTATGACGGATATGAATGACGAATACTGTGAGATGTTTCACGGAAGAGCTTCTGATATTTCCGATGACGATAATGACAATATAATGGTTCATTCCTGGTTTGAAGGAAGAAAACAGGCGCTGTTGTCCGAATTTGTTGTTGCTACAGTTGACCAGTTTCTTATGGCATCGTTAAAGCAGAAACACGTTATGCTAAGGCACCTGGGACTTGCAGGTAAGGCTGTAATCATAGATGAATGTCACGCATATGACCGATATATGTACGTTTATCTGGAAAATTCATTGCGCTGGATGGCGGCGTATAACGTACCTGTAATAATTCTTTCTGCGACATTGCCGCCGGATAAGAGAGCGGAACTGATAAAATGGTATATCGGCTGTAAGAACAGTTTTGACAACAGCAGTACGGCATATCCTATACTGACGTGGAGCGACGGTGCGGAGGTAAAGCAGAAGGCTATACCTGTTGATATCCCCGATAAGTCTATCACAGTAATCAGAAGAGAAGAAAATGACAGTAACGATATTGTAAACCTGCTTGAAGATAAACTGTCTGGCGGCGGTTGTGCGGCTGTTATTGTGAATAGTGTTGCTTATTCTCAGGAACTTGCCGACACAATAGCGGCGAATATGCCTGATTATCGTGTTATATGTTTCCATAGCAGACTTATATCGACTGACAGAGCGGTAATTGAGCGTGAGCTAACAGAGCTTGTCGGTAAGAAGTCGACCTGTGAGAAGAGGGACAAGCTGATAGTAGTCGGTACACAGGTGCTTGAACAGTCGCTTGATATAGACTTTGACTATATGATAACCGAACTTTGCCCTATGGATCTGTTGTTACAACGTTCGGGCAGACTGCACAGACATAACCGCACACGTCCGGATAAATTATCTGAACCGGAGCTGTGTGTGTTGATCCCGGAAGATTTCAGCAAGAGTGTTTACTCCGGTTGGATACTGACGCAAACTGAAAAATATCTGCCGGATAAACTGGTAATACCGGGATGTATTCCTGAGCTTGTCGGCGCTGTTTATTCCGAACCCGACAATGATGAACAACAGACCGCAGAGTATAGAAAATATAGTGATGAACAAAAAGAGAAAAAGCAAAGAGCCAGGAAATATTGCATACCGTCACAAAAAATTAATCGCAGTGATTCAACGCTTAGCGATATGATCGACAGGCGTGAGCTGAACAACGATTCAGACGGCGAGGCGGCGGTGCGTGACGGACAGGAAACCATAGAAGCGCTTGTGCTTGTGAAAACATCCGATACGGAGTATTCGCTGTTTTCACGGGACGCGGTGTTTGATATTACTTCTGTACCCGATAATGTACAGGCAAAGCTGATAGCAAAGCAAAGACTGAGATTGCCGGCATTTTTCAGTAAGTCTTATAATTTTGGTAAAACGATTGAGATACTGGCAAACGCAATGCCTCAGGCGTGGAGAAATGCAAAATGGCTCAAAGGTGAGATATTGCTTTTGCTTGACGGAAATAACAAGATAAATCTGCTCGGCAGAACGTATAAATACAGCACCGAAAGAGGTTTTGAAGAAATAAAGGAGGAAGAAAGCTGATATGGACAGAGAGTTCAATCTGATCGACGAACCGTGGATATGCGTCCGTGACAACGGGTGCGAGGTGAAAGAGATAAGCATAAGGCAGGTCTTTGAACACGCACAGGATTACACGGAGCTTGCAGGAGAAACAAAAACGCAGGATATGGCTGTGCTGAGATTTCTGCTTGCGATGATTTACACAGTATTCTCTAGGTATGACAAAAACGGTGATGAGGTTGATCCTGAGGATGATATTAATTATCTTACGGATAACTGGATTGAGGTATTTCGGAGCGGCAAATTTCCGATGAAGCCGTTTGAGAAGTATTTTGAAAAATGGTATGACCGTTTCTGGCTGTTTGATGAGGAGTATCCGTTTTATCAGTCTAACAAGGTAAACGGTAAAGGTAAGGCTACAAGTATAGCAAAAATGATCGGCTCGCTTTTTGAAAGTGCCAATAAGCCCAGACTTTTCTCTGACAGGAACAATGACGGAAGACTGCTTTCATATTCGGAAGCGGTTCGTTGGTTGTTACACATAATCTGTTTTGATGACATAGCGGCAAAACAACCTACACCTAAGAAACCGTGGGTAGGCAGGCTGGGACTTATAGCAGTCAGAGGAAACAACCTGTTTGAAACGCTTATGCTGAATTACAACACTGAAAGTGATTCTGAATATGACGTGTATGTAAGCACTCCGTCATGGGAAAAGGATAACAACAAAGCTGAGTTCAATACTCTGATACCTGTTCCCGATAATCAGGCGGCATTGCTTTCATTGATGTCAAGACGTGTATATCTTTGCAGAGAAAACGGAAAGGTGAACGGTTATTATCTTTCAGGCGGAGATTATTTTGAAGAAGATGAAGTTTTCAGCGAGCAGATGACGCTCTGGAGGTCGTATAAAGAAAAAGGAAGCGACAGCATAAAATATAAACCTCAGCTTCATAAGCCTTCGACAAAGGCTTGGCAGGAATTCGGAAGTATCGCAGCGCTTGAAGATGATGAAAATTCAAGTACTGCAAGAAAACCGGGTATTATAGCTCATATTGAATCGTACATAGACAAGGGATATCTTGACAACAGCTTTTTGCTTAACGTAACAACTGCATCTGTCATATATGATTTCAAACAGATGACGTGTCTGCCCGTTATTGATTCTATCAGTGATGAACTGTCGTTCCACTCGGATCTACTGATGAAAGTAGGAGAAGCGTGGCGTTATCGTATAGGAAACGAGATAGCCAAATGCGATAAGGCAGCATATGCGGTAAATAAACTCAGTATCAATTTGCAAAAATCTGCAGGAGCAAGCGGTGACAAGCTTTCCGGAGAAGACGCAAAGACGCAGTTCTACAGTATGATAGACAAGCCTTTCAGAGATTGGCTGTCACAGCTTGATACAAGTTATGATATTGATGAATACACAGGTAAAATTGAAGATACTGTAAGGAAAATCGCAATCGTATTCGGAAATGACTGTGTTCATCAGATGAGCGCAAATACGATTTTCGGTAGATATGAGAAGGATGGCAAGGATAAAAACCTTGTGACTACGGTAGAGGCTCTTAACATTTTTAATGCTACAATAAATAAAATTTTCAGAAAAGAAGGTGATAACAAATGAGTAAGAGTGATATGGTTTATCGTTATACCGCATCAAAAATCGAGTATCTGCACAGCATTGCAGACACAGGAAGAGGCAAAGGGTATCTCGCTGAGCTTCGACACGGTATCGGCAAAAAGCCGGGAGAACTCCCGTCGCTTTGGTGGCTGATATTCGACAGAATCGATGAAGAACTTAAAGGTTCAAAGTGTGCGTCAAATGCAGAATGGGCAGTTTATACGGCTCTGACGTTGTACGCTTTGCATCAGCAGGGTAACGACAGGTTTATGTATGAAAAGGGCTATACTCTGGGAAGAGCGGCTTATCACATTGCAAACAGCAATGATGATGAAGAACGTGTTGTAAACAGACTTAACCTTGTTGTAACATCAACGACAAAGGAAGAGCTTGCTTACCAACTCAAAAGCATAGTTCAACTGCTCAAAGGCAAGAGTATACCGCTTGATTATGCAAAGCTTGCCGAAGAGCTCTACAGGTTCAATTATCCTGAGCAGGCGGCAGATATAAAACTGTCGTGGGGAAGAGATTTCTATTCCGAAAAGTATAAGACCGAAAAAGATAATTCAAAAGGAGAGTAAAGAAAATGAGTAACGAAAGATTATATGTTGATTTCCATGTAGTACAGACAGTTCCGCCTTCATGCGTAAACCGTGATGATACCGGCAGACCTAAAACAGCTTTTTACGGCGGTGCTAACAGAGCCAGAGTGTCAAGCCAGTCGTGGAAGCACGCAATGCGTCTTATGTTCAATGAACTTTTTACAAGTGAAGAACTCGGCTACAGAACAATGCACGCTGTTGATCTTATTGCTAATGAAATCAAAAAGCTTGACAGCAGTTTTGACGATGAAACAGCCGTTAAGGAAGCTATAAAGGCGATGAACTCGGCAGGTGTGAAAATAAACGAAAAGAAGGATAATAAAACAGGAGCGCTGTTCTTTATAAGTGCTGTGCAGGCTAATAATCTTGCACAACTTGTTATAAGCGGTGAAAAAGACGCCAAGCTCTATAAGCAGGCGCTTAAAGAAACGCCTTCTGTTGATATTGCTTTATTCGGAAGAATGGTAGCAGACGATGCTGACCTGAATGTAGATGCGGCATCGCAGGTTGCTCACAGCATTTCAACTCATGCTGTTCAGAATGAGTATGACTACTTTACGGCGGTAGACGATTGCTCGCCTGAGGACAGTGCGGGTGCGGGACATCTCGGAACAACAGAGTTCAATTCTTCAACGCTTTACAGATATGCGACTGTGAATGTTGCACAGCTTAAAAAATCAATAGGTGTTTCTGTAGCAGAAGTTATAAAGGGATTTGCTGAAGCATTTATCTGCTCTATGCCTACCGGTAAGCAGAACTCATACGCAAACAGAACATATCCCGATATGGTTTATGTGACGATCAGAAAAGATCAGCCTGTAAACCTTGTCGGTGCATTTGAAAAGCCGGTTATCAGCAATAACGGCTATGTTGAAGAGTCTGTGAAGAAATTACAGGAGTATGCAGGCAAGGTATACGACAACTTCAGCGGAAAGCCTGTAAAGAGCTTTATGATAGGTGCGGACGCTATATCCGATGCCGAAAGGGTAAATCTTGACGAGCTGCTCGAAAAGCTTTATAGCTACATAAAAGATGAGGTGGTATAATGCCTGTACTGCTGCTCAGACTTGCCGCTCCGTTGCAGTCATGGGGCGTTGAGTCGAAATTTGATACACGCCGCTCGCTCGGATATCCGACCAAGAGCGGTGTAATCGGACTTGTGGCATCGGCTATGGGAAGAGAGAGGACGGAACCTCTTGACGATCTTAATGAGCTTAAGATCGGTATCAGAGTAGAGAACGAAGGTCGGCAGATAAGGGATTATCACACTGCCAACGGTGAAAAGACAAAAAAGTATATCACGCACCGTTTTTACCTTTCCGATGCGACTTTCCTTGTAGGACTTGAACATGAAGATGCAGGGCTGATAGAAAAAATCGAAGACGCGCTGAAGCATCCGGCGTTTCCGCTATTTTTAGGCAGGCGCTCATGCCCGCCTACACCTCCGCTTGTATGGGGATTGCGTGACGGAGATCTTCTTGATGTGCTTAAATCGGAAAGTCCGTTGCTTGACAAACAGCAGAGAAAAAACGCCGACACAAGGCTCAGAATTATCGCAGAAAGCGAAGACGGTCCTGCAATAATCAAGGATGTTCCTGTTTCGTTTGATCCGACATTCAGACGTTTCGGGCTGCGAAAAATAAAAGACTGCTATGTGGTGATCAATAAGTCGGACAGCGCAGAGGATATGGTTTCTGCAGAGCACGACCCTATGACTGAATTGAGGTGAAACAATGTACTTATCAAGAGTTTATCTGGATCTGTCAAACCGCAATACATTGAAGGCGGTCAATTCACGCAGTGTTCTGCACGGAGCTGTAGAAGCGGCACTTACGGATGACCGTTCAAGAAAGCTCTGGCGCATCGACAGCCTTGGAGGAGAGCTTTATCTGATGATTCTCAGCAATCAGAAGCCTGACTTATCTGTTATAGCATTGCAGTTTGGTGATACCGGCAGAGCAGGAGAAACAAGAGAATATGACTGTCTGCTTGGCAGAATAAAAAAGGGTGATATATGGCAGTTCCGCCTTACCGCAAATCCGGTGAAAACGGATAATGTAAAACAGGGACAGGGTAAGAAAAGGGCAGTCACCATTGTTGACTTTCAAAAGCAGTGGCTGATTGACAGAGCAGAGAAGAACGGGTTCTGCCTTAGTGAAGATTCATTTGATGTGGTTCAGAACAAGTGGTGCAGATTTTTCAAAAAGGACAACAGAGTAGTAACTCTTCTGTCGGTGACGTTTGAAGGACTGCTTGAAGTGACGGATGAAGAACTGTTCAAAAATATGCTCGTAAACGGATTAGGCAGAGGAAAAGCGTACGGTATGGGGCTTATGACTGTAATGCATCCGGGAAATAATACAAATGGCTGAAATACCCGGAATGATAAAACCCGATATCGTAGAACTGCCGCAGATTGCCGACAGAATTACATTTCTGTATCTGGAACATTGTAAAATAAACAGAAAAGACAGTGCAATCACCGTTATTGACGAGAACGGCGTTACGCATATACCATCGGGTACAATCTCTGTACTTATGTTAGGTCCCGGAACTGATGTTTCACACAGGGCTATGGAACTTATAGGCGACAGCGGAATAAGCGTATGCTGGGTTGGTGAGCAGGGTGTCAGATATTATGCCGGCGGCAGACCGCTGACGCACAGTTCGAGGCTTATTGTAAAACAAGCGGAAATGGTCACAAACCAGCGCAAGCATCTTGATGTTGTCAGAAAGATGTATATGATGCGTTTTCCCGATGAGGATGTTTCGGGGCTTACTCTGCAACAGCTGAGAGGCCGTGAGGGCAGTCGTATAAGAAAAGTGTACAGACAGCAGTCTGAAAAATGGAATGTCGAATGGAACGGTCGTGTATACAATCACGAAGATTTCCAGTCGTCCGATCCGGTCAATCAGGCTCTGTCGGCGGCTCACGCCTGCCTTTACGGGCTTGCTCACGCTGTTATATGTTCTATGGGGTGTTCGCCTGCACTGGGGTTTGTGCATATCGGTCACGAATGTTCGTTTGTATATGATATAGCCGATCTTTATAAAGCTGAAGTCACGATACCGATATCTTTTGAAGCGGCTGCATCGGTAAATGATGATATATCAAGATTTGTACGGCATAGGGTCCGTGACGAAATGGTGAAAGCTCATATACTTGAACGAATGGTACACGATATTAAATATCTGCTGATGCCTGAAGAAAATCCGGATGACGAAAAAGCCATGTATCTGTGGAATGATAAAAACGAACCTCTCGATTACGGTAAACAATACAGGTGACGATATGATGGTAGTAATTACACTGAGTTGTTGTCCGCCTAAACTGCGCGGAGATCTTTCCAGGTGGATGCAGGAAATAGACACAGGCGTGTATGTCGGAAATCTGAACGCAAGAGTTCGTGATAACGTATGGGATAGAGTGTGCTCAAACATTGGAAACGGTCATGCTTCAATGTCATACAGCTCAAATAACGAGCAGAAACTGGAATTCCGTATTCACAATACGCAATGGGAGCCGGTAGATTATGACGGCATAAAGCTTATAAAAAGACGTGTGACAAAAAGTGACGATGAAAACGTTATTCGTCCTAAGGCTATGACAAATCACATAAATCGTTTATCGGAGAAAAAACAGAAATCATCCGGTGTATCGGATACATATACGGTAATTGATATTGAAACAACGGGACTTAATCCCGATGATGAAATAATAGAACTCGGTGCAGTAACGGTTGAAAACGGATCAGTAGCGGAAACATATTCTGTGCTTGTCAAAACAGATAAAAAAATACCGGAGGCGATTATCAGGCTTACAGGTATAACGGAGGAATTACTGGCAAGTGAAGGAACAGACAAAAGCAAAGCACTTAGTGAGTTTGCAATGCGATGCAACGGAAAACCTCTGGTCGGGCATAATATCGGTTTTGACCTGAATTTTATTAAATCTGCGTGTGCTGAAAACAAAATTGATTTTGTTCCGTCAAAAATTATTGATACAGTTAAAATATCAAGAAAACTACTTGATATTAATTCATATTCATTATCAGCTATTGCGGATTATCTTGATTTGCATTATAATAAAGATAGGATTCATAGGGCGCTTGACGATTGTCTGCTTACACAAAGGATCTATGAAAAGTTAAAGGAAATCTAAGCGGTTGATTTTGCAAAACCGCTATTTTCCTTGATTTCTTTAGTCTTGTCCCCACACGCGTGGGGATGATCCTTTGTGGTCTGAGTACACCACACCTGACGGAACCTTGTCCCCACACGCGTGGGGATGATCCTGTGCTTGTCGCTGTCGGCTGTAAACCAATTGCCTTGTCCCCACACGCGTGGGGATGATCCTTGCGGAGTATAACGCCGCAGTACAACTTTCGGCTTGTCCCCACACGCGTGGGGATGATCCCCTACCGACTTACCGACTATAGGCGATGTTGACCTTGTCCCCACACGCGTGGGGATGATCCTGTAGTGCTTGTCGACGAATATCTTACATTTCCCTTGTCCCCACACGCGTGGGGATGATCCTTTTTCGCAACGATACACGATAGTTTTGACTTGCTTGTCCCCACACGCGTGGGGATGATCCCTATCGGGGAGCTTTCGTCAAGAAGAAGTGCGGCTTGTCCCCACACGCGTGGGGATGATCCTAAAGCGAATGCTTGAAGAAATCGCATATCGCACTTGTCCCCACACGCGTGGGGATGATCCTGCAGAACAGCAGTAACAATCCGCTTAGTATGACTTGTCCCCACACGCGTGGGGATGATCCCGGCAGATACTACACGACTTTTACGCAGGGGGCCTTGTCCCCACACGCGTGGGGATGATCCTACTTATGGCGATACATTTTATGCTGTGTTTACCTTGTCCCCACACGCGTGGGGATGATCCTCCTTTGTCCCGTACCATTTGCACTCGGAGCAACTTGTCCCCACACGCGTGGGGATGATCCTCATAAATCGGTTTTTTCTTACGCCAAAGGAAACTTGTCCCCACACGCGTGGGGATGATCCTCCTTGTAACGCTTTTCTTTGTAATACAGAAATCTTGTCCCCACACGCGTGGGGATGATCCAGGTTAAGGTCATGGTGCGCTTGTCGTATAGCGCTTGTCCCCACACGCGTGGGGATGATCCTTCATTTTCACGGGCATAATCGACCAACTCGAACTTGTCCCCACACGCGTGGGGATGATCCTTGTGCTTGTGTCCATAGTATCACCCCCTTTGTCTTGTCCCCACACGCGTGGGGATGATCCCAGCCATTAGCTTTTCGTCATAATCACCGTGAGCTTGTCCCCACACGCGTGGGGATGATCCCCTAAAACGTCATCACGAAAAAACACCGCCGCTCTTGTCCCCACACGCGTGGGGATGATCCTAATTCTATACAGTATCATGTTGGTGTTAATAGCTTGTCCCCACACGCGTGGGGATGATCCTCGACGTCGCCGGCAATCGAAGCTGCAGCAGTGCTTGTCCCCACACGCGTGGGGATGATCCTGATATTAACAGAAAATAACACGCAATTTCGTAACTTGTCCCCACACGCGTGGGGATGATCCCCTGCACCTGCGGAAACCGCTTACACAACTTGTCTTGTCCCCACACGCGTGGGGATGATCCTTATAAAGCGTATTGTTCCTTTTTGCTGCATGACTTGTCCCCACACGCGTGGGGATGATCCCGGGATAGCCGGGTGCAACCGCATTGTCAAGGTCTTGTCCCCACACGCGTGGGGATGATCCCGAAAAGCTCGCCGCCTGCGAAAGTGATATAGACTTGTCCCCACACGCGTGGGGATGATCCCAGCATCAAACAGTTACGTTTTAATGTCTGTAACTTGTCCCCACACGCGTGGGGATGATCCTAACCCGACAAGCGTCTTGCCTTTTCGATATGCCTTGTCCCCACACGCGTGGGGATGATCCTGCTCCGTGCCATCGTCTTTAAGGTCGGAATGACTTGTCCCCACACGCGTGGGGATGATCCCGTTCTGAGCGCAAAGGTCGAGGAAACAGACTACTTGTCCCCACACGCGTGGGGATGATCCCAAAGAAAAGAGCAGTCCGTGACGGCTTCTCGACTTGTCCCCACACGCGTGGGGATGATCCTGGTAAATGAGTTCATGCGCACGGCAAAGGTTGCTTGTCCCCACACGCGTGGGGATGATCCTCAGCACAGGAGGAATAAACGAAATGAAAAAGGCTTGTCCCCACACGCGTGGGGATGATCCTTTCTGATACCGTCATTTTTTGTCCTCCAACAACTTGTCCCCACACGCGTGGGGATGATCCACTTTTGCAGGCTTCGGCTCGCAACGATGGTGGCTTGTCCCCACACGCGTGGGGATGATCCCCATATTGCGTATATCAAATATGCCGTCATGATCTTGTCCCCACACGCGTGGGGATGATCCTGCCTATAATGCGTCTTTGCAATATAGATACAGCTTGTCCCCACACGCGTGGGGATGATCCGTTGTTGACACCAACGAGATTGTAGTCCTTTTTCTTGTCCCCACACGCGTGGGGATGATCCTTATAGCGCAAACAAGATTTTTTGTCAAGTGTTCTTGTCCCCACACGCGTGGGGATGATCCCTGTTGAAAACCTATATATGGTAAATATATATACTTGTCCCCACACGCGTGGGGATGATCCTAGAAGCAAAAACAAACAAATAGAATACATACTCTTGTCCCCACACGCGTGGGGATGATCCTTAAGTGAATTGGGGGTTATTTAATGCTTTGCTCTTGTCCCCACACGCGTGGGGATGATCCTCTATCCCGTATCGGTCGTTATGTCTTTCATCACTTGTCCCCACACGCGTGGGGATGATCCTCGAGCGTCAATCTTCTCCTGAAGCGGATACCACTTGTCCCCACACGCGTGGGGATGATCCTTTCCGCAGAAAAACAACACTGTACACGATGATCTTGTCCCCACACGCGTGGGGATGATCCTGGGTCGAAAGCCCTTTGCATGACCGTGATTTACTTGTCCCCACACGCGTGGGGATGATCCTAATTATACCTGTTATTATCGTTAATATAATTCCCTTGTCCCCACACGCGTGGGGATGATCCCAAGGAACAACGGCAATCTGATCAAGTTAGAAACTTGTCCCCACACGCGTGGGGATGATCCTCGTTGCGGGCATTTCGCTGATAGGAACGCTTGCTTGTCCCCACACGCGTGGGGATGATCCGCCCGTCATGCAAGCATAAGAAAGGAGTGGTTTCTTGTCCCCACACGCGTGGGGATGATCCTAATATTTCACTTACTGCTCCTCCCTTAATACGCTTGTCCCCACACGCGTGGGGATGATCCTTCGGACGGTGACAACAACTATATTGGGAATGACTTGTCCCCACACGCGTGGGGATGATCCTTATATTGTCCTTAAGCAGTACAAGCAGTTTAACTTGTCCCCACACGCGTGGGGATGATCCAAGGGAGTGGGATATTTCACCCACTCCCCACGGCTTGTCCCCACACGCGTGGGGATGATCCGTCATAGCCCTGACCACCGCACATTTGGTTGAACTTGTCCCCACACGCGTGGGGATGATCCTTATATACACCATATTGATAATAAACGGAATCTCTTGTCCCCACACGCGTGGGGATGATCCCTTCTTGCTGATCGGATCGAAAGTCTTGAAAAACTTGTCCCCACACGCGTGGGGATGATCCTGTGGAAATCGTCTAATTTATCACGCCAATCAGCTTGTCCCCACACGCGTGGGGATGATCCTATTATGATAAAATAGAAGATTTGTTTTTCAGTACTTGTCCCCACACGCGTGGGGATGATCCCCGTCTTCGGGTAGATATTTGTATTTCGTACCTCTTGTCCCCACACGCGTGGGGATGATCCCTTCCGCTTCTGCTGTTATATCAGCTGCTGTTGCTTGTCCCCACACGCGTGGGGATGATCCTATGCTTTTATGCCATAAAAGCGGCTGTCAAAAACTTGTCCCCACACGCGTGGGGATGATCCCTTTGCCCGATGATGATACATCGTGAAGAACGGCTTGTCCCCACACGCGTGGGGATGATCCTGCTTGCAGCTATGCTGATGAAAAAAGCGATGACTTGTCCCCACACGCGTGGGGATGATCCTGGGCTTGGGCTAACATATGAGATTGTTCTTTCCTTGTCCCCACACGCGTGGGGATGATCCCAATCGGCACATAATCAATCTTTGAGCATTTGCCTTGTCCCCACACGCGTGGGGATGATCCCATTACGCTGAATGAACTTTGATTCGGCAATGTCTTGTCCCCACACGCGTGGGGATGATCCCGTCTTGTCACCGTCACCTCTTATCATCTCGATCTTGTCCCCACACGCGTGGGGATGATCCATAAAAATGTATTTTTATTTTTTACCCCTATTTCTTGTCCCCACACGCGTGGGGATGATCCTTACCATTGAAACGTCAAGCAATTTCAACGAAACTTGTCCCCACACGCGTGGGGATGATCCCGTACTCAAAAAAAGATGATTGAACAAAAAACGCCTTGTCCCCACACGCGTGGGGATGATCCTTGTCAATCGTTGCAAGCGGCTTTCCGTCACTTCTTGTCCCCACACGCGTGGGGATGATCCTAAGTCGATGCCGTAGGCTTGCCTAAATGCGGCCTTGTCCCCACACGCGTGGGGATGATCCTATAACGATTTGCATGGTGATATGAATAAATTCCTTGTCCCCACACGCGTGGGGATGATCCTGTTTTCGTAGACGTTTCGGAGATTTCGCCCCACTTGTCCCCACACGCGTGGGGATGATCCTCGGCTCAGGACGGTTGGGAACGGTTATGGGGTCTTGTCCCCACACGCGTGGGGATGATCCCTGAGCTATTCTGCCGCAGGTTTCGTTATATATCTTGTCCCCACACGCGTGGGGATGATCCTTTAAAACCCGGAGCATACAAGCTGTCAAAGGACTTGTCCCCACACGCGTGGGGATGATCCCAGTGGGGGTAAAGTCACTACAAAGTATCCCGACTTGTCCCCACACGCGTGGGGATGATCCTGGTCAATTAACTGCCTTATCGGGTGATACTGTCTTGTCCCCACACGCGTGGGGATGATCCTTATTACCATTTGTTATTGTTAAGGTATGCTTTCTTGTCCCCACACGCGTGGGGATGATCCTTTTGATATTGCGTGCGGGTATGTTTGGGAATACTTGTCCCCACACGCGTGGGGATGATCCCGTAAAACAATCTGGTCCCAACGATCGAGCGCACTTGTCCCCACACGCGTGGGGATGATCCCATCAGATACGACTCCTGTGCATTTATGCGGTCCTTGTCCCCACACGCGTGGGGATGATCCTATGAAGTTATGTACGTCATTTCTAGGCTTGTACTTGTCCCCACACGCGTGGGGATGATCCTCTTATCCCAGCTATCGTTAAGCACAGTCTCTACTTGTCCCCACACGCGTGGGGATGATCCTGCGGCCCTCTGTCGTCAGTCTGAGCTGACGAGCTTGTCCCCACACGCGTGGGGATGATCCCTGATAGCAGCCGTCATAAAGTACAGTGTCCACCTTGTCCCCACACGCGTGGGGATGATCCCTCACTTGCAGAGCCGACCGCTGTAAAAGCACCCTTGTCCCCACACGCGTGGGGATGATCCTCACCTCCTTACACCTGAAGCTCTCATTATATTCCTTGTCCCCACACGCGTGGGGATGATCCCACAACGACAGCCCTGAGGGCAGGAGGAAAAAACTTGTCCCCACACGCGTGGGGATGATCCTTGTCGTTCGAGCCTAAGCCCTCATACAACTGACTTGTCCCCACACGCGTGGGGATGATCCCGTCTTTTTTTTCACGCTATGTGACATAGACGCTCTTGTCCCCACACGCGGGGGGATGATCCTATATAGTCAGCACCTGTATACTCGTCTGTACACTTGTCCCCACACGCGTGGGGATGATTCCGCAACCGTCATTGATACGCTCCCTGCTCTTCACTTGTCCCCACACGCGTGGGGATGATCCTTATAACTGCCATTTGAGCCGCTACCACAACCCCTTGTCCCCACACGCGTGGGGATGATCCCCCTCCATGTAATTCCTTAGCACCGATTTCTCGCTTGTCCCCACACGCGTGGGATGATTCTTACCTCTTTGTTTTGTGTTTGTAAGCACACTATTAAGCATACCGTCATCTATCGCTACGGAAAACGCTACCGACTTGATTGATTTTCCGGCAAGTACCTTTGCCACCAATTCGTAGCGTTCTTCGGCACTCCATTCTTTGTGTCTATTTTTTTGTTTTAACACCTCCGAACTGCAAGCATATTCGAGCCGAACCCATTTCCTTATCATCTTGCGGAAATTTGTCTCATTTGCTCTTTCCGGTGTTTTCATCCATTCTCCTTTTCTGTATTTTTCAACAGCTTTTCTTTTGTACGCATAATCGTATTTCACAAAATTACCCTCCTTACCGGATGTCCGGTAAGGAGGGTAAATATTGCTATAACAACGGGGTTAACGTATTTTTTGAGTATATTACTTTATATCTGCGTGGTGTGCCTGAATTGACTTTACGCCGAAGTGCTTGTTCGCTTTAAGTGACTTTATACCCTCGATGCTTGCCTTAGCGGCCGCCATTGTTGTGATATAAGGCACCTTATGTCTGATTGCTGACTTGCGGATGTAGCTGTCATCGTTTGCACTCGTCTTACCTGCGGGTGTGTTGATGATAAGCTGAATATCGCCGTTTGCTATTGCATCGGTGATGTTGGGTCTGCCCTCGTACATCTTGTTGATACGTTCAGCGGTGATGCCTGCATCCTTTATCATATCATAACTCTTGCCTGTTGCAAGGATACGGAAACCAAGCTCGCTGAATGATTTTGCGATTTCAAGCAGTTCGGGCTTATCTCTGTCGCATACGCTGAGGAGAACAGTTCCCCCAAGAGGAAGCTTTACCTGTGTTGCCTCCTGAGCCTTGTAGTACGCTTCTCCAAATGTGGGAGCGATTCCGAGAACCTCGCCTGTTGAACGCATTTCGGGACCGAGAACGGGGTCAACCTCCTGGAACATATTGAAGGGGAATACCGCTTCCTTAACGCCGTAGTGATTGATTACCTTGTCGTGAAGTTCGGGTACGGGGGAGGGCTTGCCTGTCAGCGATGATGTGATTATCTGAGTAGCAAGCTGTACCATGTTTATATTGCAAACCTTTGATACCAGCGGTACTGTACGGGACGCTCTGGGGTTAGCTTCAAGAACATAGACTGTATCGTCTTCAATAGCGTACTGCATATTCATAAGACCGCATACATTCATTTCTACTGCAATCTTCTTTGTGTAATCCTTGATCGTTGCGACCTGCTTTTCCGTAAGATTCATGGAGGGGAGGATACAAGCGGAGTCACCGGAGTGAACACCTGCAAGCTCGATATGCTCCATAACAGCGGGAACAAAGCAGTTCTTGCCGTCCGAGATAGCGTCAGCCTCGCACTCTGTTGCGTGGTGGAGGAAACGGTCTATCAGTATAGGTCTGTCGGGGGTAACGCCTACTGCCGCAGACATATAGACCTTCATCATTTCGTCATCGTGAACGATTTCCATACCTCTGCCGCCGAGAACGTATGAAGGACGTACCATTACGGGATAACCGATGCGGTTAGCGATTTTAAGCGCTTCGTCAACGTTTACAGCCATTCCGGATTCGGGCATCGGGATTCCGAGTTTGTCCATCATAGCACGGAAGTGATCTCTGTCTTCCGCAAGGTCGATAGTTTCGGGAGTTGTGCCGAGAATGTTTACGCCGTATTTCTTAAGGTCGCTTGCAAGGTTGAGCGGTGTCTGACCGCCGAACTGAGCAATAACGCCGAGCGGCTTTTCCTTATCGTGAATCGAAAGAACGTCTTCAAGGGTGAGCGGCTCAAAGTAGAGCTTATCCGATGTATCGTAGTCGGTGGAAACTGTTTCGGGGTTGCAGTTTACAATGATAGATTCAAAGCCGAGCTTTTTGAGTGCAAGTGCCGCATGAACGCAGCAGTAGTCAAATTCGATACCCTGACCTATTCTGTTGGGACCGCCGCCGAGAATCATTATCTTGGGCTTGTCGCTGACAGGGCTTTTATCCTCGTCAAGATGGTAAGTAGAGTAGTAGTAAGCCGCATTATCAGTACCGCTTACATGAACGCCTTCCCACGCTTCCTTTATGCCGAAGCCGATACGGGCATTTCTGATTTCTTCCTCTGTAACCTCAAGAAGTGAGCTTAAATAACGGTCGGAGAAACCGTCCAGCTTTGCCTGCTTTAGTACAGCCTTTTCGGGAACAGAACCCTTGATCTTGAGCAGTGCTTCTTCTTCGTCAACAAGCTCCTTCATCTGCTGTAAGAACCAGTCCTTAATCTTTGTAAGGGCATGGATTTCTTCAATAGTAGCGCCCTTGCGAAGTGCTTCGTATATAACAAACTGTCTTTCGCTTGTGGGGTATCTCAGCTGTGCTAAAAGCTCTTCCTTTGTCATATCGTGGAAGTTCTTTGCAAAGCCAAGACCGTATCTGTCCTTTTCGAGTGAACGTATAGCCTTCTGGAAAGCCTCTTTATAGGTCTTGCCGATGCTCATTACTTCACCGACAGCTCTCATCTGTGTTCCGAGTTTATCCTCTGCGCCCTTGAACTTTTCGAATGCCCAACGTGCGAACTTGATTACAATATAATCTCCGTCGGGGTAATACTTGTCGAGTGTGCCGTACTTACCGCAGGGAATATCCTTGAGTGTCAGACCGCAGGCAAGGAGGGCGGAAACAAAGGCGATAGGGAAGCCTGTTGCCTTTGACGCAAGAGCGGAAGAACGTGATGTTCTGGGATTTATTTCGATTACAACAATACGTCCTGTTTCGGGATTGCGGGCAAACTGACAGTTGCAGCCGCCGATAACCTCGATGGATTCGATAATGCGGTAAGACATTTCCTGAAGCTCTTTCTGAACATCTTCGGGAATAGTCAGCATAGGAGCGGAGCAGAACGAGTCGCCCGTATGCACGCCGATGGGGTCGATGTTTTCGATAAAGCAAACGGTAATCTTATTGTTGTCGGCATCACGGACAACTTCAAGCTCAAGCTCTTCCCAGCCGAAGATACATTCCTCGACAAGAACCTGACCTACAAGAGATGCCTGCAAGCCTCTTTCGCATACAACCTTAAGTTCGTCTACATTATAAACCATACCGCCGCCGGCACCGCCCATTGTATAGGCAGGACGAAGAACTACAGGGTACTTGAGTTCCTCGGCTATCTTGACAGCTTCATCAACCGTGTAAGCAACTTCACTTTTCGGCATACCGATACCGAGATCCTTCATTGCATTCTTGAACTCGATACGGTCTTCACCTCGTTCGATAGCGTCGACCTGAACGCCGATTACCTGAACGTTGAACTTTTTCAGTACGCCTGCCTTGTCAAGCTCAGAGCAGAGATTAAGTCCTGACTGACCGCCGAGGTTGGGCAGAAGCGCATCGGGACGTTCCTGCTCGATGATCTGAGTAAGTCTGTCGAGGTTGAGCGGTTCAATGTAGGTGATGTCCGCTACATCCGGGTCGGTCATGATGGTTGCGGGGTTTGAGTTTACAAGAACTATCTCGTAACCGAGCTTCTTGAGTGCTTTACAAGCCTGTGTGCCTGAATAGTCAAACTCACAAGCCTGACCTATGATGATAGGGCCGGAGCCTATTATCATAATTTTGTTAATGTCCTGTCTTTTTGGCATATTTCTCTTCCTTACCGCACTTTTGCAGTGCGAAATTTTTATTTGCCGTATTGTTGGCATATTTTATTAGGATAATAATATCACAAAATCCGACAGAATGCAATAGAAAACTTCCGGATAGGGCAGATTTGTCATAAAAGTAACATTTTCAGGCGGATGTTCGGTTTTGGGTACGAAAAAGCCGACCTGCCGGAAAAGGTCGGCTGATAATATTAAATCATATTTTTTCAAATATAAGGATTTTCTGAGTTACTTTCTTGATTAAAGGGAGGTTTCTGAACGGTTTCAATATCGGCATGATTTCTGTCATACCACGGATGATATCGTCATTTTTTATACATCTGAAACCGTCTGCCGCTTTACCTAAATCATCAAAGGTATCAGCACCAAACACGAATTTTGCACCGGTGTCCTGAATTGATTTTTCGGTATGTTCCTTGTTTACCCACTTTTTAGCAAGGCACTCCATAAGCACTGTCGCATTATCAAATTTATCTCTGATAATCGACAGCATCTGAGCGTTTTCATCAGAGGTAAGGTATATTGAAAGACCTTCGATTATAAATAGCATTTTCCCTCTTTTTGTTACCTTGTCAGCCCAATCGGGATCGGTTGCGGAAATGCCTATTGTAGACACCCTGCCTGATTCGTGATATATTGCGTCACGAACCTCTATAGTTTCGGGCAGATCGACATTGTACCACGTTATTCTGCCGTTATCCATACGGTAAAATCTTGTATCAAGTCCGCAGGCAATGTTTACAACTGTGCAGTCGGGATTTTTGTTTATAAAGTCTTTGACCAATTCGTCAAATACGATGGTTCGTGCGATTACCCCGTTGCTCATCGTAGAATCCTTTTCCGCTTTTGAAAAGTCATAATCGATTTTTTCGACAAGCTCTATTGCCTTTGCGTCATAAAATTTAGCATTCTTTTTTCTTGAATACTTGGCTCTTGCGTAAAAACTCTGTAGCATAGTTTCTGCTGAGCCTGTAAGCAGGGGATTGATTTTTTTGTCTTCCATAATATCTCCGTTAATACACAAATACATTTTGGTTAATCCCAACTAACCAAAATCATTTTACCACAAAAATGCGCCTCTGTCAATAAGAATCCGAGAGTATTGCGGCTGAAGAGCGGATTTAAACAGGTTATAATCGGTTATAAATCAATATTTCATAATATCGAAATAAAAATGTAAAAAAAGACTTGACAAAGGAGTCAGGATTTGTTATAATAAATCACGTTGTGAAAACAACTCAAAAGTTTTATAGCTTTTGAGCCACTAGCTCAGGCGGCAGAGCACCTGCCTTTTAAGCAGGGTGTCCCGGGTTCGATTCCCGGGTGGCTCACCAAAGTCCTTCGATTAAATTCGGGGGACTTTTTTATTTGTGTTTTGATAAGTACCGAATTGCACTGAACGAAGCTGTTTTTGCGGTATCGGAAAAAATTTTGCGACAAAACTTGACATCGGGGCAGATATAGTATAATATATAATTATAATTATCAGAAAAGAGAACTGTATGACCAAAAAGGAAAGAGCAGAGCTTGTTATAGACGGGCTTGCCGAGTGCTATCCGGATGTGAAATGTGCTCTTGTTTATAAAAAGCCGCATGAGCTTCTGATAGCGACAAGGCTTTCGGCACAGTGTACCGATAAGCGAGTAAATATGGTTACTCCCGCACTTTTCAAAAAATTCCCCGATATTGACAGCTTTGCGGCGGCAGAGCCTGACGAGGTTGCGGAATATATACATTCGTGCGGACTATATAAGACAAAAGCTGTCGATATTGTTATGATGTGCAGAATGCTCCGTGATGATTTCGGCGGTGAAATTCCCGATACAATTGAACAGCTTGTAAAGTTGCCCGGGGTCGGAAGAAAGACAGCTAATCTTATAGTGGGCGACCTCTACGGTAAGCCTGCTCTTGTATGTGACACACACGTTATAAGAGTGAGCGGAAGGTTGGGTCTTACCGACGGAACAAAGGATGCGCTGAAGGTTGAAAAACAGCTTGCCGCAATAATAAAACCGGACGACAGATTGATGATGTGTCACAGGCTTGTGTGGCACGGTCGGCTTGTGTGCAGTGCGGCAAAACCGAATTGCAGCGAATGCAGGCTGAGCGGTTTTTGCAAGTTCTTTTCGGGGACAAAATAAAATAACGGCTTGGAGTGAGTATTATGAAAGGGAAGGTACGCAACGCAATAATAATTGCCGCAGGCGTGCTTATCCTTACCGTAATGCTCACTGTTGTTTTATATTACTATAACGACAAAGTAATGCGTGATAACGCATGGGTGTTCTCTGTGGATGAAACCTCATACGATGAAAGCTCGTATTCGTATGAGCAAAAACCGGACCTTAATTCAGCAGATCTTGAAACGCTGATGCAGATAAAAGGCGTCGGACGGAAAACGGCACACGATATTATAAACTATCGTGAAAAGCACGGGAAATTTACATCTATGTCACAGCTTAAAGAGATAAACTCGGTAGATGATGAAGTATATATGATACTGTGCAACCGGTTTACCGTTGCATCGTCGGGATATTACACTAAAAATGAGTCTTACGGCACTCGCAAGGTAAACCTCAATAAAGCTACCGTAGACGAGCTGATGAGCGTTGAGGGAATAACGGAGGAAATCGCAAAGAATATTATATTGCGCCGTAAAGACCACGGAGATTATACCTCTGTAAGAGAACTTCTTGATACCGAGGGCATAACTATAACTCTTTACAGCAAAATTTCCGATAAACTGACAGTTTGATTTTATATTATTTTAGTGAGAAATCGCCAAAAAACTATTGATTTTATTGCAGTGATTTGGTATACTTAATTAATAAAGCATAACGCTTTATATATTTACAGGAAATACAAGGCGTTACGGAGGTCATTATGGATTATAATATCAAAGACGTATCCGGCAGACTGAAAAGCACAAGAGAGTACCTTGATATATCTGTCGGCGAAATGGCAAATAAAACAAACGTCACTACAGACGAATATATTTCACTTGAAAACGGAGAAAAGGATTTTTCGCTTTCATTCCTGAATCAGGCGGCGGACGCACTCGGCATTGAGCTTATTGAGCTTCTTACAGGTGTTACGCCTAAGCTCAATACATATTCGATAGTCCGTAAGGATCAAGGCTTACCGATTGAGCGTCGGGAAAGATTTGCCTATCAGCACCTTGCCTATCTTTTTAAAAACAAGAAAATAGAGCCGTTGCTGGTAACAGCTCCTTACGATGAGGAGGAGCAGAAAAAGCCTATACACCTGTCTGTACACGACGGTCAGGAAATGGACTATATAATATCGGGAACGTTGAAGTTCCAGATAGGCAATCATATTGAAACGGTAAGTGAAGGCGACTGCATTTATTACGACAGCATGAATCCGCACGGAATGATAGCCGTTGACGGCAAGGACTGCAAGTTCTTGGCGATACTGATCTGATAAACAAAGGAACGGAAAGAAAAGTATATGGAACAGGTTAAAAATTACTACAAGAGATTTGTAAAAGAAGGCTTTGATGAGAACGGGATACTGAATAAGTTCGAGATAGACTGTCCCGATAACTATAACTTCGGTTACGATATTATAGATAAGTTCGGAGAAATTGACCCTGACAGGAGAGCGCTTATCCACATCGACCTTCAGGAAAACCGTCACGATTTTTCCTACTCACAGCTTTCGAAGCTGTCAACGCAGGCGGCAAATCTTTTTAAGTCATACGGTATAAAAAAAGGCGACAAGGTAATGCTGGTACTGAAAAGGAACTACCAGTTCTGGATTGCGATAATCGCTCTTATCAAGCTCGGTGCAGTTGCTATACCCGCAACGCATCTGCTGACAACACACGACTTTACCTATCGCTTTGAACGAGCAAGCGTAAAAGCTATAGTATGTACCGGCTATAATCCCGATATAGCCAAGTATGTCGATGAGGCGCAGGAAGAGATCCACGCTGACGGCCTTGTTAAATTTATAGCAAACGGTCACAGGGACGGCTGGATTCCGTTCGATGATGAAATTGCCGGAATGCCCGAAACTATGGAGCGTGTGCAGACGGATACAAGGGAGCATATGCTGTTATATTTCACATCGGGCACTACGGGCTATCCCAAGATGGTTGTCCATAATCACAGATATGCGCTCGCACATATTCAGACGGCTGCACACTGGCAGAATGTCGATTCTGACGGTGTTCATCTTACAATATCCGATACAGGCTGGGGAAAAGCCGCCTGGGGCAAGCTGTTCGGTCAGATGTCGCTCGGTGCGTGCGTGTTCGTGTATGATTTTGACAAGTTCATACCGACCGATATGCTGAGGATAATGCAAAACTATAAGATAACTTCATTCTGTGCGCCTCCCACCATGTTCCGTTTCTTTATAAAGGAAGGGCTTGAAAACTACGATCTTTCGAGTCTTAAATATTCCGCTATTGCAGGCGAGGCACTCAACCCTGAGGTGTATAACAAGTGGCTTGAGTTTACCGGCCTTAAGCTGATGGAGGCATTCGGTCAGACCGAATCGACAGCACTGCTTGCAAATCTTGTAGGCATGACGCCTAAGCCCGGCTCAATGGGCAAGCCTACTCCGCTCTACGATGTCGACATTGTCGATGATGACGGAAATCCGGTGCCTGTCGGAGAAGTCGGTGAGATAGTAGTCCGTGCCGAACGTGGCAAGGACGGCCTTTTTGACGGTTATTATCGTGATGATGAGCTTACCGCTCAGGCATGGCACGATGGGCTGTATCATACAGGCGATACAGCTTGGAAGGATGAGGACGGCTACTTCTGGTATGTCGGAAGAAACGATGATGTTATCAAGGCGAGCGGTTACCGTATAGGACCTTTCGAGATTGAAAGCGTTCTGATAGCACACCCGTCTGTGCTTGAGTGTGCCGTTACGGGTGCACCCGACCCTATAAGAGGTCAGGTGGTAAAGGCAACGATCGTTCTTGCAAGAGGCTATGAACCGTCCGATGAGCTTAAAAAAGAGCTTCAGACTTACGTTAAGAAGAACACTGCGCCTTATAAATATCCGAGAATAGTGGAGTTCGTTGACGAGCTTCCCAAAACTATCAGCGGCAAGATAAGAAGGGTACAGATTCGTAACGAGGATAACAAGAAAAACAGTTAATTACAGAATTCGCCGCAGGTAATACTTGCGGCGATAGTTTTAGAGGGCTTTATGGAGTATTACATCTATCTGTTGCAGATATTCGGCGGCGGTAACCCGAAAATTCACGAGGTGATAAAGGCATACGGTAATGCAAGACTTGCGTATGAGCATATCAGCAGTGGCGATATGTCGCATATACCTTCTAACCGTCACGAGTATGTCCGCAGAGCGTCGCTCGAACGCTCGAAGGTGATAATGGATTATTGCGCCGGAAATAATATCGGCATTGTCACAATTGACGACAGGAATTATCCCGAACAGCTTAAGAATATATATAATCCGCCCGTTCTGCTGTTTACTGCGGGAGATATAAACTGCCTGCAGGGTAAGCTGGCGGTGTCGATAGTAGGCCCCAGAAAGCCGTTTGGCAATGCGATAAGGCTTGCGGAAAACATCTGCTACAATCTTGCGAGAAGCGACATTGTTCTTGTAAGCGGTTTTGCACTGGGTATTGACAGGATAGCACACAACAACAGCATCCGTCACAGCAAGCCGACCGTGGCTGTGCTTGCCTGCGGAATAACTATTGATTATCCGAATAATTCATTCGGGCTGAGAAAGAACATAATCGACAACGGCGGACTTATTCTGTCGGAGCTGCTTCCGGATACACCGTGCAATTCCGATTATTTCAAATTCAGAAACCGTATTATTTCAGGGCTTTCAAAGGGTACTGTCGTGATAGGCGGCTACAACGGAAGCGGAAGCCTTATCACCGCAAACCACGCATTTGAGCAGGACAGAGAGGTATTCTTTACTATACCTGACGATACGCTGGATAAGAAATACAGCCGTGTTATCAGATTTTTGCGTGACGGGGCGCATTCCGTTTATGATTTCTATGATATTATCAACGAGTTTTATCCGACTTACCGTGACAGAATCGATGATACATATCTTGATAAGGAACAGCTGACAAGCTTTGTGATGCACGAGGATGTCAGGGAAACGCCGCCTGCTGAGGATGAGCCGACGGTTTGCGAAGCAAAGGAACCGGAGCCGGCGAAAAAAGATGAGAAGAAGCCTCTGCCTAAGGTGAAGGCGGCAGACGCACCACGCTTTAAAATTACAGGTGTCAAGGATAAGGAAAAGGAAATAGATTATTTCCGGGTAACTCCCGAAAATGTGCTGAAAAAGCGGAAAAGAGCGGGAAAGCCTGCTACACTGAATGATACGGCAGTAAAAGAAAGAATTCCTATAATAGCGCCGATTGCCGAAACCGATAACACGGATGTGAGTGAGGCAGAGTCGGTAACGGATACGGAAGATAAGCAGAGCGGACAAATTGCGGAAGCCGCAGAAAACGCATCGGGAGCCGCAGAAATTCTCGGCATCATCGCAAACAGTGACGGAGTAACGCTTGATGCGTTGCTTTCTGCCTGCAACTTATCATTTGGGGAACTCAGCGAGATACTCGCCGACCTTGAAATAAGCGGCGCTGTATCCTGCGGTGCGGGCGGAATATACACGGTAAAGAAGGAGCGGTAATGAATCGTTCACAGCTTGACAAATACATAACCGACTATTACGGCGTCAGAGCCGAAAGATTGTTTGAAAAGAATCCAGGTTTTCAGGCGTATCGTCATAATGATACGAAAAAGTGGTTCGCTATGATAATGGATTTGCCTGAAAGCAGGCTCGGACTTGACGGGCAGAAAATTATAGATGTCGTCAATCTCAAGTGCGACCCTATCCTCATCGGGTCGCTCAGAATGGAACAAGGCTTTTATCCTGCGTATCATATGAATAAGGAAAACTGGATAACGGTCGCCCTTGATGAAAGCGTACCCGATGAAAAACTAAGGATGCTTGTCGATATGAGTTATGAGCTGACAAGGAAAAAGTTCAGAAGAAAAAATAAGTAAAGAATACCGCCTGTGAATGCATTGAGCAAACACGGGCGGTAAATGTTTTATTTACTTTCTCATAAGTCTTAATGAATTGAAGATAGCGATTATCGAAACGCCAACATCTGCAAAAACAGCCGCCCACATATTAGCAAGACCTAAAACGCCGAGTACCTGAATTATCAGCTTTACACCGAGTGCAAATATGATATTCTGGAGAACTATGCGGTTTGTTTTTTTGCTGATTGCAAATGCGTCGGCAAGCTGCATTGGGTCGTCCTTCATAAGAACGCAGTCTGCGGTTTCTATGGCACTGTCTGCGCCTGTGCCGCCCATTGCAACGCCTATGTCGGCTGATGCGATAACAGGAGCGTCATTTATGCCGTCGCCTACAAACATTACCTTTTCATTGTCTGAAAGCTCCGACTTCATCTTAAGCGTAATTTCGCTCTTGTTTTCGGGGAGAAGCTCTGCGTAGTAATCTGTGATACCGAGCTTTTCAGACGCCGCAGACGCCGCAGACCTGTTGTCTCCTGTGAGCATTACGACCTTCACACCGTGATTTTTAAGCATCTTTACAGCTTCAGCCGAGTGTTCCTTAGGCATATCTGCGATTTCGATAAGACCTGCATATTTATTGTCGACAGCCACATAAAGCACTGTGCCGTTTGCTTCGGGGCAGTTTATGCTGTTGTCTGCCATAAGTCTGCTGTTACCGCAGAGAACAGTCGCACCGGAAATCACAGCCTTGATGCCCTTGCCGGCTATCTCGCTACACTCTGTGATCTGCGACTGGTCAATATCCGCACCGTATGCCTTTCTTACCGAAACGGCTATAGGGTGGTTGGAGTTGCTCTCGGCATAAGCCGCATATCGCAACAGCTCATCCTTGCTCATTCCTGCAGGCTCTGTTCTTGTAACCTCAAACTGACCTTTTGTAAGCGTGCCTGTCTTATCGAACAGTACGACCTTAGCCTTTGAGATTGCTTCAAGGTAGTTACTGCCTTTTACGAGTATGCCCTTTGACGAAGCCTTGCCGATACCTGCAAAGTATCCGAGCGGAACAGAAATGACAAGTGCGCACGGGCAGGAGATTACGAGGAAGATAAGACCTCTTTGTACCCACGTTCCGAAATCAAAGCCGGTGAGCAGGGGAGGGATAAGCGATATTATCACCGCTGCAAGTACGACTATGGGGGTGTAGTATTTTGCAAATACCGAGATGAAGTTTTCTGTCTTTGTCTTTTTCTCGACAGCGGATTCGACCATCTGAAGCATTTTGTATACCGTGCTGTCGGTGAACCGGCGTGTAGTTTTAAGCGTGATAACACCCGAAATGTTGATAGCACCTGCGGGGACTTCATCACCGACCGTTATATCTCTCGGTAAGCTCTCGCCTGTGAGGGCTGATGTATCTATTGATGTGTTACCGCTTTCGACAATGCCGTCAAGCGGTATCTTTTCGCCGGGCTTTACTCTTATTATACTGCCGGTTTCAACGTTTTCGGGATCGACTGTTATATATTCGCCGTCAATCAGTACATCGGCTGTTTCGGGCTTTGTCTTGATAAGAGAGGATATGCTTCTTCTTGACTTGTTCACGGCTATCGATTGGAAAAACTCACCGACAGTGTAGAACAGCATAACGGCGACCGCTTCTTCGTATTCTCCGAGTACGATAGCGCCGATGCTTGCTATAAGCATAAGCGTGTTTTCATTGAAGAAATTTTTCTTTGCTATTGCTTTTATTGAAGTGATTGCTACCTCAAGTCCGCAGATAACGTAAGCCGCAAGGTACATCGAAAGTATCGCTATCTGCGGCACAAGCTGCTCTGTACCGATAGTTTTTTCAAGGATAAAAGCGACTACGAACAGAATGCCTGCGCTTATCATCTTGACTATATCTTTAGTATAGCTTACCTTTTTCTCAACGTGGTTTTCCTTTTCGCTGACCGTTACATCGGGTTCAACGGCAGTTACCGTTGCGGTCACCAGCTTTAACAACTCCTTGTCGGAGATTATCTTTGACGGTGTTACGGTAAGCTCCTTTTTGATAAAATTCATCTTTGCGCCGTTCGCATAATCCGACTTTTCAACAGCCTCTCTTACTTCTTCCGCACACTGTGCGCAGTCAAGGCCGTCTATTATATATTTCTTTTCTTTAAAAGTCTGTCTTTCTCTGACTGTTACATCGGGTTCGAGCTTTGCGACAACTTCGGTGACCGTTGTCATAAGCTCGTCGGGCGAACACGAATTATCCGCTTCAACTGTAAGTTCCTGCTTCATAAAGTTCATTCCTGCCGATTTCACACGTTCGTCCTTTTCGACTTCCGCACGGATCTCCTCTGCACAGTGAGCGCAGTCAAGACCTTCTAAAATATAGATTCTTTTCATAAGCTACCACCTTTGATATGCTTGAAGTTTTGAACAATTGAGTAACTGTTCAAATGTATTGCCCGAAAAAACAGGAGATGCTATCTCCTTTGATTTTTCCCGTTTTACTCCATAATATGTTCAAGCGCATTGCTGAACACCGTGTTTACATGGTTGTCGCTGAGCATATAGTAAACGACCTTGCCTTGCTTTTCACTGCGAACAAGCTCTGCCTGCCGTAATACTCTCAGCTGGTGAGAGATTGCCGATGCTGTCATTCCGAGCAGGGCGGCTAGGTCGCACACGCACATTTTTGAGCGTGACAGCGAGTAGAGGATTTTAATCCTTGTTTCATCGCTTATAGCCTTGAAGAACATTGACAGCTTTTCAAACTGCATCTGTTCAAGCATCCTCTCACGTACATAGTTTACTACGTCCTCGTGTATCACATTACAGTTACAGAATTCATTTTCGTCTTTTGCAGTGATATTTTCCGACTTTTCTGATTTGCTGACCGCCATTTTAACCTCATTTCATTTGAACGGTTGTTCAACTGTTTGTATTATAACACCGTCATACTGCATTGTCAATAGTTTCTTTATGATTTTTTGCTTTTCCTGCAAAATATTTTTCTGCGATACAGGAAAAGAAAGTTGTCTTATCATTTTCGGTGAAATCCTCATCGTCAAGCATAGCCGATACTTCACTCAGAAGCACATCGGCCTTTTCTCTTGTTTCTGTCGGAGAAGTGCCGTTGAAATACAGCTTTTCATCGCCTGACAGTATCAGATCCACAGTGTCGTCTGTCAGCAGCTCCTCGCTGACGCCGAGCAGTACAGCCATATCCGACAGCGTTTTTGCTCTCGGGGTCCTTGCACCGCTTATGTAGTTTGCAAGCGCTCTGTAGGTTATGGATACGGCAGACGCAAAGTCCGTCTTTTTATAGCCGTTTCTTTTAATAAGTATTTCCAGCTTGTCCTTAAGTTCCATAATTCCTCCGACTGAATTTCCTTTTACTATTATTATATCCTTACATTTACGGCTTGTCAATCAAAAAAATACATAAAAATTCGCTAAAATTCAACAATTATTCGCTATATGCAGTATATTATGCAGTTTTGTGCATAAAAATACTTGACTTTGATGTGAAAAGGTGTATAATATTCAATGTGAGTTAAATCAGAAAGCAGAACGCCCGAAAGCGTCTGTGAGATAGAAAGGAAATAATAAAATGGCTAAAGAAATCAAAAAGATCGTACTCGCTTATTCAGGCGGACTTGATACGTCCATCATCATTCCGTGGTTACACGAGAATTATCCCGGCTGTGAAGTAATCTGCGTAGCAGGTAACGTAGGACAGGACTCTGAAATAGTAGGTCTTGAAGAAAGAGCTAAGAAGACAGGCGCATCCAAGCTCTACATAGAAGATATACAGGACGAATTCGTAAACGACTTCATATTCCCCACACTCAAGGCAGGCGCTAAGTACGAGGGTTATCTGCTCGGTACTTCATTCGCTCGTCCTCCTATAGCTAAAAGACTTGTTGAGATAGCTAAGAAGGAAGGCGCTGACGCTATCTGCCACGGTTGCACAGGTAAGGGTAACGACCAGGTACGTTTTGAGCTTACTATCAAGGCTCTCGCACCCGAGCTTGAGATTATCGCTCCCTGGAGAATATGGGATATTAAGTCAAGAGATCAGGAAATCGAGTATGCAGAGGCACACAATGTTCCGATAAAGATTACCCGTGAAACCAACTACTCAAAGGATATGAACCTCTGGCATTTATCACACGAAGGTCTTGACCTTGAAGACCCCGCAAACGAGCCTCAGTACAATAAGAAAGGCTTCCTTGAACTTGGCGTTTCACCCGAGCAGGCTCCCGACAAGCCCACATATGTTACAATACACTTTGAAAAGGGTATCCCCACTTCGCTGGACGGTGAAAAGATGGACGGCGTAAAGCTCATCAAGACTCTTAACAAGCTCGGCGGCGAGAACGGCATCGGTCTGTTCGACGTTGTTGAAAACAGACTTGTAGGTATGAAGTCGAGAGGCGTTTACGAAACTCCCGGCGGAACAATCCTTTATCACGCTCACGAAGTTCTTGAAACTATCTGTCTTGATAAGGAAACACAGCACTACAAGTACGGTCTTGCACAGAAGTATGCAGACATCGTATATAACGGTCAGTGGTACACACCTTTAAGAGAGGCTATGGACGCTTTCGTTGACAAGACACAGGAAACTGTTACAGGCGATGTTAAACTCAAGCTCTACAAGGGTAACATCATCAACGCAGGCGTTACATCACCCTACACACTGTACAGCGAAGACTTCGCTTCATTCGGTGAGGACGATGTTTACGATCAGACAGACTCAAAGGGCTTTATCAACCTGTTCGGTCTGCCGATAAAGGTCAAGGCTCTGCTTGACGCTGAGAGAAACAATAAGTAAGCTTTAAAAGCGTTACGGTAAATCCCGCAAGGTGTAAAGCTATGCCTTGCGGCTTTTACGGTTTTTAAGATGCGATTTAAAACACGGTCGTTTCGGCTGTGTTTTAAAAAGCGTTTTAATTACTTTTATATTTATAACGGAAAAAACAAAACGCTTTTTGCGTTATGAACATAAATCTGAAAGGAAATAACAGTATGTCTAAAATGATGTGGGCGGGAAGATTTTCAAAGGAGGTTGACTCAAAGGTCAACGATTTCAATTCTTCCATCTCATTTGATGCAAGAATGTACAAGCATGATATAAAAGGCTCTATAGCACACGCAACCATGCTCGGTGAGTGCGGCATTATCGACCCTGCGGACAGCAAGGTGATAATAGAAGGTCTTAACGGAATTTTAAGCGATATTGAAAACGGAACACTGCATTTCGATCCCAATGCGGAAGATATTCATATGTTCGTTGAGGCTGAGCTTACCGCACGAATAGGCGATGCGGGAAAGCGTCTGCACACCGCAAGGAGCAGAAACGATCAGGTGGCTCTTGATATAAAGCTTTATCTCAAGGATGAAGTCGATGAAATAGCAAAGCTTGTCCGTGAGCTTATAAACACTGTTATAGATATTGCAAAACAGCACACCGAAACCGTAATGCCGGGCTACACCCATTTACAGCGTGCACAGCCTGTTACATTCGCACATCATCTTATGGCATATGCACAGATGCTGACAAGAGATCTGACAAGACTTGCAGACTGTAAGGAAAGAATGGATGTAATGCCGCTCGGTTCGTGTGCGCTTGCAGGCACTACATATCCTCTCAACAGAAAGAGAACCGCCGAACTTCTCGGCTTCAAGGATATTACGATGAACAGCCTTGACGGCGTATCCGACAGGGATTTCTGCGTTGAGCTCTGCTCTGATATTTCAATGCTTATGATGCACCTTTCGAGATTTTCGGAAGAGATAATCATGTGGTGCTCGTGGGAATTCAAGTTTATTGAACTTGATGACGCATATTCCACAGGCAGCTCGATAATGCCGCAGAAGAAGAACCCCGATGTTACGGAGCTTATAAGAGGCAAGACGGCAAGGGTATACGGCGATCTGCAGACGCTTCTCACAATGATGAAGGGACTTCCGCTTGCATACAACAAGGATATGCAGGAGGACAAGGAGGCAATATTTGACGCAGTGGACACAGTAAAGCTGTGTATCTCGACATTTACTCCTATGCTTGCGACTATGACGGTACTTAAAGACAATATGCGTACTGCCGCCGCAAAGGGCTTTATCAATGCTACAGACTGTGCGGACTATCTTGTAAAGAAGGGACTTCCTTTCAGAACGGCATATAAGATAACCGGTACACTCGTTGCACTTTGCATAGAGAAGAATACAACGCTTGAACAGCTCCCGATAGAAGAATACAAGAAGCTGTGCGAAACGTTTGATAATGACGTATATGACGCTATCAGCCTTGATACCTGCGTTATGCAAAGAGGCGTTGACGGCGGACCCGCTCCGGATGCGGTAAAGCGTCAGATAGCAGAGCTTGAAGACAGACTGGGCGGTATCAACATCTGATGATAACTTATGAATACAGATTGCCGCACGATATAAATTCGTTCAGACGAAGCGTAGGCTGGTATGAGCTTTCGCCAAGACAGCTTAACTGTGCGCTTAAAAGCTCGGTGTTTGCGATAACGGCGCTTGACGGAGAAAAAGAAGTCGGCTCGGCAAGGGTAGTCGGCGACGGAGGCTATCAGTTCTTTATCAGCGATGTTATTGTACGTCCCGAATATCAGGGACAGGGAATAGGCAGAGAGATGCTTTCAAGGCTTATGGATAAAGCGTTGTCGGTAGCTGACGAGGGCGAAACGATAATGATAAATCTTATGGCGGCAAAGGATAAAGAGCCGTTCTACGAAAAGCTCGGATTTATGCGCAGACCTAATGATGAGCGTGGCTGCGGAATGACAAGATTTCTTAAAAAATAAGAGGTGCTTATATGAGCGTAAAGGTGTATATTGACGGTCAGGAAGGAACGACCGGACTTAAAATTCTCGAACGTTTCAAAGACAGGAACGATATTGAAATAATGAAGATAGATGAGGACAAGAGAAAGGATAACGATGAGCGTAAGAAGTTTATATGCTCGTCCGACTTCACGTTCCTTTGTCTGCCCGATGCCGCCGCAAGAGAGGCGGTAGAGCTTGCAAAGGGCAGTAACGTCCGAATTATAGATGCTTCTACGGCACATCGGACAAATCCCGACTGGGCATACGGTTTTCCCGAGCTTTCAAAGCAGCACCGAGAAAAGATAGCGGCTTCATCGAGAGTAGCTGTCCCCGGATGCTATGCAAGCGGTTTTATTTCGCTTGTATATCCTCTTGTAAAGGCTGGCATAATGCCGAGCGATTATCCTGTTGTCGCTCATGCGGTATCCGGTTACAGCGGAGCGGGAAAGAAGGCTATCGCAGTGTACGAAAGCGATGAAAAGCCCGAAGAATTTTACAGCCCCAGACAGTATGCGCTTCCTCAGGAGCATAAGCATTTACCTGAAATGATGAAGATAAGCGGACTTGATTACAAGCCTGTATTCAATCCTCTGATATGCGATTATTTCAGCGGTATGGTCGTAACTGTTCCGGTACTCACAAGACTTCTGCCGAAGAAATATACGCTTGCCGATATTCATAAGGCTTTCACTGAGCATTATGCAGACGCAAATCTTGTAAAGGTGATGCCTGTTATGGGCGAGGGCGTGCTTGAAAATGGTTTCCTTGCCGCAAACACATTATCGGGTAAGAACAATATGGAGATATTCGTTTGCGGAAACGATGACCGTATAGTGCTTTGCTCAAGACTTGATAACTTAGGCAAGGGCGCAAGCGGTGCGGCTGTTCAGTGTCTTAACATAATGATGGGCATTGACGAAACGACCGGACTTGTATAATAAGTGAGGTAATAACAATGGTTGAATTTGATAATTATAAATTAGTGGATAAGGGTGTATGCGCCGCAAAAGGATTTAAGGCGGGCGGTATCAATGTCGGCATAAAGCCCGGCTCGAAAAAGCGTGACCTTGCTGTGATAAGCTGTGACACAAAGTGTACTGCGGCGGCAATCTACACACAGAACAAGGTGAAGGGCGCACCGATAATCGTTACAAAGGAACACCTTAAAAACGGTGTCGCTCAGGCTGTTATCGTAAACAGCGGCAACGCAAACACCTGTAACTCAAATGGCATTGAGATCGCAGAACAAATGTGCGAGCTTTGTGCGAACGAACTGGGTATTGATAAGAACGATATGATAGTAGGCTCTACAGGCGTTATCGGACAGAAGCTGTCAATCGACCCTGTGAAGAACAATATCAAGACGCTTGTAGACAGCATAAGTGAGGACGGAAGCTCGCTTGCGTGCGAGGCGATAATGACGACCGATACACGCAAAAAGGAGCTTGCGGTAGAGTTTACGCTTGACGGCAAGACCTGTCACATCGGCGGTATCAGCAAGGGCAGTGGTATGATAAATCCCAATATGGCTACAATGCTTGCTTTTATCACAACCGATGTAAAGATAAATGCGGAGCTTCTGCATAAGGCACTGAAAAGAACAGCCGATATTACTTACAATATGGTAAGCGTGGACGGTGATACATCTACAAACGATACGCTGTGCATAATGGCGTCGGGACTTGCAGGAAACAAGGAAATAACGGCAGAGGACAAGGATTATGAAGTGTTCATAAACGGTCTTTACGCTGTAATGATGAACCTTGCAAGAGAAACCGCCCGTGACGGCGAGGGAGCAACGAAGCTGATGGAATGCGTTGTTGACCACGCACCTACAGAAGCTGTTGCAAAGAGCGTTGCACTGTCTGTTATAAACAGCAGTCTTTTAAAGGCGGCTATATTTGCGGCGGACGCCAACTGGGGACGTATTCTCTGTGCGATAGGATATGCCGAGGGCGATTTTGATATTTCAAAGGTCGAGGTCGTTCTGTCATCTTCAAAGGGTAGTGTAAAGGTTTGCGAGAACGGCGCAGGTGTTGACTTCTCGGAGGACGAAGCATTCAAGATACTTTCAGAAGATGAAATTGTTATCAGGATTGATATGCACGACGGTGCCGATAAATCGGTAGCGTGGGGCTGTGATCTGACTTATGAATATGTAAAGATAAACGCAGAATACAGAAGCTGACACCGAAAGGACAAAAGAAGATGGAACTTGAAAACGAAAAGAGAGCAAGTATACTCAGCGACGCACTTCCTTATATACAGCAGTATTCAAACAAGGTAGTAGTAGTCAAGTACGGCGGTAACGCAATGACAAACGATAAGCTGAAGCAGGCGGTAATGTCTGACCTTGTTCTGCTGTCGCTCTGCGGTATCAAGATAGTGCTTGTACACGGCGGCGGACCCGAAATAAACGCAATGCTGAAAAAAGTCGGCAAGGAGAGCAAGTTCGTAAACGGTCTTCGTTACACCGATGAAGAAACGATAAATATCGTTCAGATGGTGCTTTGCGGTAAGGTAAACAAGGATCTTGTCGATCTGCTTTACAGCCACAAGGGCAGAGCGGTAGGTCTTTGCGGTCTTGACGACCATATGATAGAGGCAGAACAGCTTGACCCGGATTTAGGTCTTGTAGGCGAGATTACTCAGGTAAACGTAAGCCTTATAAACGATGTTCTTGAAAAGGGCTATATCCCTGTAATTTCGACCGTTGCGGCAGGCAAGGACGGAACCGTATACAATATCAATGCGGATACGGCGGCGGCAAGAATTGCGGCTGAGATGAAATCCGAAAACCTTATCCTTATGACAGATATAAAGGGACTTCTTGAGGATAAGGACGATGACAGCACTCTTATACATACTGTCGGAGTTTCAGAAGTGCCTTATCTCAAAAAGCAGGGCATAATCTCAGGCGGTATGATACCTAAGATAGATTGCTGTGTCGAGGCTGTCCGCAGAGGCGTAAAGAAAGCAAATATCATTGACGGCAGAATACCTCATTCAATACTTATAGAGCTGCTTACAAACGAGGGCGCAGGTACAATGATTATCTGAGGCACCGATGCAGGCGGAAAGGACAGATATGAATACTATAGACAAATTCAATTCTCATATAATGGGATCATACGGCAGGCTGAATGTTGTTCTTGACAAGGGCGAGGATGACAAGGCAGTTGACGAAAACGGCAAGACGTATATAGATTTCGGCAGCGGTATCGGCACAAACTCGCTCGGCTACTGCAACAAGGAATGGGCTGATGCAGTGTGTGAACAGGTACGCAGTATACAGCATACCTCAAATTATTATTACACAAAGGTTCAGGCTGAGTTTGCCGAGAGATTATCGGAAGCTGCAGGAATGAAGAATATGTTCCTTTGCAACAGTGGTGCTGAGGCAAACGAATGTGCTATCAAGATAGCAAGAAAGTACAGCTTCGACAAATACGGCAAGGGCAGACACAATATAATCACCCTTGTAAATTCATTTCACGGCAGAACGCTCTGCACGCTGTCGGCTACGGGACAGGACGTGTTCCACAACTACTTCTTCCCGTTCGTTGACGGATTTATAAATGTTGAAGCAAACAATATAGAAGACCTTAAGGCAAAGCTCGATGATACGGTATGCGCCGTAATGTTCGAATATATACAGGGCGAGGGCGGTGTTGTGCCGCTGGAGCAGAAGTTCGTTGACGCAATATTTGAGCTTTGCGCCGAGCGTGATGTGCTGACGATCTCGGACGAAGTACAGACGGGCGTCGGCAGAACGGGTAAATTCCTTGCAGGCGATAATTTCGGAAAGAAAGCCGATATAATTACGCTTGCAAAGGGCATAGCAGGCGGTATCCCGATGGGTGCGTGCCTCAGCGGTGACAAGTGCGCAGGTGTACTAACTCCCGGAACACACGGTTCGACATTCGGCGGAAATCCTATCGCTTGTGCAGGCGCAATTGAGGTGCTGAAGAAAGCGGCAGATCCGATTTTCTTGTCACAGGTTGCAGATAAGGGAAGATATATAGCTGAAAAGCTGAAAGAGATACCCGAGGTCGAATCGGTTACGGGTATGGGTCTTATGATTGGCATAAAGCTAAAGACCAAGAATGCAAAGGATATACTGAATGCCGCTCTTGAACACGGACTTCTTATCCTTACCGCAAAGGAAAAGTTAAGACTTCTTCCTCCGCTCACTATCTCTTATGAGGATATTGACAGAGGTCTTGAAATACTCGCAGAGCTTTTAAAATAAAATAAAAACTAAAACCGAAAGGAAAAAATTATGAAACATTTACTTAAGATGATGGATCTCAGCACAGAGGAAATCATTGAGATCCTCAATCTCGCAGATCAGCTCAAGTATGAGCTTAAGCACGGCATTCCTCACGATCATTTAAAGGGTAAGACGCTCGGTATGATCTTCCGCAAGGCTTCTACAAGAACAAGAGTTTCTTTTGAAACAGGTATGTATCAGCTTGGCGGCAATCCCCTTTACCTTTCAGCAAGCGATATGCAGATAGGCAGAGGCGAGCCTATACAGGATACGGCAAGAGTTTTATCACGCTACATTGACGGTATTATGATAAGAACATTCGATCAGGCTGAGGTTGAAAATCTTGCGGAATACGGCAATATCCCGATAATCAACGGTCTTACTGACCTTTCTCATCCTTGCCAGGTGCTTGCTGATCTTATGACAATCCGTGAGTACAAGGGTAAGCTTGACGGTCTTAAGATGTGCTACATAGGCGACGGCAACAATATGGCAAACTCGCTCATTGTAGGCGGTTTAAAGACGGGTATGAGTGTATCTGTTGCCTGCCCTGAGAACTACCACCCTGCTGCTACAACACTTGCGTTTGCTAAGAAGTATGACTGCTTTGAACTGACAGACGATCCGATAAAGGCCGCAAAGGATGCAGACGTTATCTTCACAGATGTATGGGCATCTATGGGTCAGGAAGGCGAAGCCGAAATCAGAAAGAAAGCATTCAAGGGCTTCCAGATAAACGATGAGGTTATGGCTGTCGCTAAGCCCGACGCTATGGTACAGCACTGCCTGCCCGCACACAGAGAAGAAGAAATTACAGCCAAGGTATTCGAAGAACACGCAAACGAAATCTTTGATGAGGCTGAAAACAGACTCCACGCACAGAAGGCAGTAATGGTACTGCTTATGGGCAATAAGGATTGATCCGGATAAAATTTAAATATCCGATACGGAGCAACGCATTATGTTGCTCCGTATTCGTGTAATATGGGGGAATAGTCATGACTAATCTGCTTATAAAACTGTTTGTAAAGGACAGCAAAAATACATCCGATCCAGCTGTCAGAAAGCGTTACGGGTATCTCGGAGCATTTACCGGTATTGTACTTAACATACTTTTGTTTCTCGGAAAGCTGATTGCAGGTATATTATCAGGCGGTATCTCCGTAATCGCAGACGCATTCAATAACCTTTCAGACGCAGGCTCATCAATAATGACCTTTGTCGGCTTTAAAATGGCAGGAATGCCTGCAGACAGCGAACATCCCTACGGTCACGGCAGAATGGAGTATGTTTCGGGCATAATAATATCTTTTATCATAATGATGATGGGCTTTGAGCTTGGTAAAAGCTCGGTCGAAAAAATCTTCTCGCCCGAAAAGTCGGAGTTCAGCATACTTGCCGTATCGGTGCTTGGAGCGTCGCTTCTTGTGAAGCTGTGGATGGCACTGTTCAACACAAAGCTCGGTCGGAAAATAGACAGCGCCACAATGAAAGCCGCAGCGGCAGATTCGCTTTCTGACTGCATTTCTACATCGGTGGTAATCATCTGTATGTTCATACAGCTGTTCAGCGGCTTTGAACTTGATGCATACGCAGGTATCGTTGTTGCGCTTTTTATCCTCTATACAGGCTTCAGCACATTCAAGGAAAGCCTCACTCCGCTGCTTGGCACAAAGCCTAAAAAGGAACTGGTGGAGGAGATTGAAAACACTGTAATGAACTATGACGGAATAGTCGGCGTACACGATCTTATGGTGCATGATTACGGTGTAGGCAGAATGGTAATATCGCTCCACGCCGAAATAAGCAGTAAAACAGATATAATGCTTGCACACGAGCTTATAGATCTTATAGAGGACGATCTCAGGGAAAAGTACAGATGCAGTGTTACGATACATATGGATCCTGTTGTTGTGGACGATAAGAAGGCGGACGAGGTAAAAAAGGTAGTTCTTGATATAATAAAAAATATCGACAACAGCCTTACTATCCACGATTTCCGCATCACTGACGGGGTTTCAAGGATAAATGTAATTTTCGACCTGGTAACGCCTTTCGGCTTCAGATATAAGGACGGGGAGCTTGCTCTTATGATAAAGAACGCAATTGCGGAAAAGGACGGCAGGCTCAATGCCGTAATCACCGTTGAACGTTCAATGTGCTGAATAATGCTTTTTAACGCACAAAGTCACAAAAGACTTTGTGCGTTTATTTTAAGTTGACTTGACACGGATTTTGTGATAAAATAAAACTATACTATATTATGAGAGAGTGTTTGTATGAACGGCAATAACGGAAAATGCGGAAAACTGTTTGTTATAGAAGGGCTTGACGGATGCGGTAAAAGCACACAGCTTGAGATGCTGAAAGCAAGCGCAGACAGCAATATCCGTTTCATCAGCTTTCCGAATTATAACAGTGCAAGCGGTGAGATAATCAAGGACTATCTCAGCGGTAAATTCTGCGAGGAAAACGGCAGAACGGGCGCATATACGGCCGGCAGTTTCTATGCGATAGACCGTTATATCAGCTACAAGACCGACTGGGAAAAGGATTATAAAGCGGGCAAGACCATAATAGCTGCAAGATACACCTCCTCAAATGCGATATATCAGATGGCAAAGCTGGAAAAATCCCGATGGGATGAGTACCTTGAGTGGCTTGAGGACTACGAATACGATAAATTCGCAATTCCACGTCCCGAAAGGATCATATTTCTGGATATGCCCGTAGAGGTGTCGCAAAAGCTCCTTTCCGCACGTTACGGCGGAGATGAGGCGAAGAAGGATATTCACGAAAGCAACGTTGCTTTTCTTCAGGCCTGTCGGGAAACGGCGCTATACACAGCCGACAAGAAGGGCTGGTATATACTGCCGTGCTCGGATGGTGAAAATCCTTACACTCCCGAAAAGATAAATAAGGAATTATCGGCGCTGATTTACGGCTGATAACAGGCAAAAGCAAGGTAATATAAAGTGTTGGAATTAAAGAAAATTGAACTCAGCGACAAGCAGTGGATAGATCCGCTTCTGAAGCTGTCTGATTTCAGAGGTTGTGAGTATAACTTCACAAATAACTTTGTGTGGAGCGGTGTTTACAACATTACTGTAGGACGTTTTCAGGATTTTTATGTATCAAAGCACGGGAACTGTTTCGTGTTTCCTGCAGGAAAAGGCGATACGGACGCACTGCTTTCAGAACTGAAAAATTACTGTGACAGTACGGGAATACCGTTTGAATTCTGCAGTATGGATATAAAGGACAAGCAGATGCTTGAACAGCGTTATCCCGGTATGTTCACCTTCGATACAAGCGAAGATTTGTACGACTATGTGTATCAGTCGCAGTCGCTTGCAACGCTCGGCGGAAAGAAGCTGCATTCAAAGCGTAATTATATAAACCGTTTTAAACAGCTTAACTGGAGCTTTGAGGATATTACACCTGACAATATTGACGAATGCAAGCAGATGAGCCTTGAATGGTGCATACGCAACGATTGCGATAAAAGCGAGGATAAATCGGAGGAAATGTGCGCTGTCGGAATCGGACTTGAGCATTTCTTCGACTTAGGTCTTGTCGGCGGAATCCTGAGAGTCGATGGCAGGATACAGGCGTTTTCGTACGGCGAACAGCAATGCAGTGACACATTTGTGACCCACGTTGAAAAAGCGTTTACCGATTATGACGGAGCATATCCGATGATAAACTATATGATGGCAAACAGGTTCTGTAAAGGACTTGAATATATAAACAGGGAAGAGGATATGGGAGAGGAGAATCTCCGCAAGGCGAAGAAGTCTTATCACCCGTGTTTTATGGTTGAGAAGTTCAGTGCGGTTTATAATGCCGGGAAAGGACAATCAGAATGATATATGTATTTTTAGCGGACGGATTTGAAGAAACCGAGGCAATTGCCCCGATTGACATTTTAAAGAGATTCGGAAAAGAGGTAGTCACCGTCGGAATAGGCGGCGGTAAGATTACAGGCGCACACGGAATTACGGTTATTGCCGATATTACCGACAGCGATGTTATTATGACAGATAATGTCGAGATGATAGTTCTTCCCGGCGGTATGCCCGGAACGCTCAACCTTGAGAAAAGCCCCGTTGTACAGGCGGCTATAAAATTCTGCGCCGATAATAAGAAAGCGATAGGTGCTATCTGTGCCGCTCCGTCTATAATCGGAAAGCTGGGACTTCTGAAAGGCAAAAAGGCAACTTGCTTCCCCGGCTTTGAACAATTCCTTGAGGGTGCAATGTTCACGGGCGACCTTGTAAATATTGATGATAACATAGTTACCGCAAGGGGCGCAGGTGCGGCTGTAGAATTCGGACTTGCACTCGGAGCATTGCTCTGCGGTGAAGGAAAAGCAGAAAAGACAGCTAAGTCTTTACAGTGCAGATGAGCGTAAACGAGCAGAAAAAACAACTGAGAAAAGCCTTGCTTCAGAAGCGAAAACTGCTTTGTGACAGTGAAACGGCTGTTAAAAATGCCACTATAACCGAGAATCTTTTAAGTCTTGAAAAAGTGCGGACGGCGGATACTATACTGCCGTTTGTTTCGACAGACGGCGAGGTGGATACGAGAGAATTCATAACGCAGTGCCTGAAAGCAGGAAAGAATGTAGCTGTGCCGAGATGTATAGACGGCAGTAATATGGAATTTTGCGTGATACATACGTTTGACGATCTTGAAAAAGGTATGTACGGAATTGACGAGCCGAAAAAGAGCTGTGCTGTGATCGATGCCGCCGGTGCAGAAAACAGCGTGCTGATAGTTCCTGCACTCTGCTTTAATGCTAAAGGCTTCAGACTCGGTTACGGCAAAGGCTATTATGACAGATTTATAAACGGTTATAAGGGCTATACTGTCGGAGTATGCTATGAAGAATTTCTGACGGAGGATATACCTGTCGATGATTACGACAGATGCGTTGATATAGTCATTACAGAAAAACGGAAAGGACAAAAATATGGAGAATAATCCTATGGATTTAACTCATAAGGATGAAAATACCGAAAGCACAGAAGAACGCACAATTATGATGGATTCGATAAAAGCACTTCATACAGGCGAAGTACGGCACGAAGAGTCATCTGATGACAGCGGATACGAAAGCGTTCCGAGCGGTGAAGAATCGCATTCTCAAGACGGTGAGCCTGCGGAGGACGAGGTAACCGAAGAAGAATATCAGGAATATCTTGCGGCGAAAAAAGAACGCAACAAGAAAATCAAAGCGAAAAACCGACACAGAAGAACGTTTTCACATATTCTCACAGGCGTTCTGCTGTCAGTTTTTATCATATCGATTTCTGCGTTTCTTGCTACATACATTGTAAAGTCGGCGCTTGATTTTACGGGCATCGGAAAAACCTATTGCCAGGCTGAGATACATATAAACGAGGATTCGACAACAGATGAAATCGCTCAGGATCTTGCAAATCTCGGTATTATAAATATGCCTGATGTATTCAAGCTCTATACCAAAATGTTCGGCAAGGGTGATAAGTTCATAAAGGGTACTTTCACGGTTGATACAACAATGTCGTACAGTGCGCTTATTTCTGAGCTGCAGACAGTGTCTACTGTAAATCAGACGGTTTCAATACAGATTACCGAGGGTATGACTATTGATGAGATTGCTCAGATGATGGAGGATAACCGTGTCTGCCGTGCCGAAGATTTCATGGAGCAGTGCAAGACGCTCGGAGATACTTATAAGTTCCAGAAACGTCTTGAGAATGAAAAGCTGAAATATTATCAGATGGAAGGATATATATTCCCCGATACATACGAGTTCTACATTCTTCCTGCCCTTGAGGATAATAAGGAGCTTGATACGAGCGAGTATGCCGCAGATGCTCTTGATATTATATATCAGAACTTCAATAACAAGCTGACGGCACGTTACTATAACCGTATGAGCGAGCTTGGGCTTACGCTTGACGAAACCATAACGCTTGCTTCGATAGCACAGCGTGAGGCGGATACTACGACCAATATGGGCAATGTTGCATCGGTATTCTTCAACCGTATGGCTGATGCGGAAGCATTCCCGCATCTTGAATCGGACGTTACCGTACATTATGTTGATGAGCATATAAAACCGCATCTCACTTCATCGCAGTACGATCAGAAAATGTTTGACGCATATAACACCTATAAGTGTGACGGTATACCGATAGGACCTATCTGCAACCCCGGACTTGACGCTATAAAGGCAGTGCTTTATGCGCCTGAAACAAGCTATTACTACTTCTGTGCTGACCCTGACACAACAGAAATGTATTTTGCAGAAACTATTTCGGAGCATGAGGAGAATCTCCGCAAGTGCGGACTGGATCATGCGATAGCCGAATAATCAAACAATCAATATTCCGCCGCAGAGCTTTCTGCGGCGGAATGTCATAATAAGGTAAAAGAAAGGTTAAGTTTATGTTAGAGCTTTTATCACCTGCAGGTGATCTTGAATGTCTAATGTCTGCCGTTGATTACGGTTGTGACGCTGTATATCTCGGAAGTACAATGTTCGGTATGAGAGCAGGTGCGGCAAAATTCGATCCCGAAACGCTGAGGAAGGGTGTTGAATACGCTCACGCAAAGGGTGCAAGAGTATATCTTACCTGCAATACTGTACCGTCAAACGATGAGATAGAACTGCTCCCCGAATTTATAAAAACCGCATACGACTGCGGAATAGATGCCGCAATAGTAAGCGACATCGGCTGTATTGCTCTTATAAAGCGTACTGTTCCAGAGCTTGAAATCCATGTTTCTACACAGGCGGGAGTAGTAAACTATGTAACTGCAAACGAGCTGTACAAGATGGGTGCAAAGAGAGTAGTGCTTGCCCGTGAGGTAGATATTGAAAATATAAAGCGTATAAGGGATAACATACCTGAGGATATGGATATTGAAGTGTTCGTTCACGGGGCAATGTGCGTTTCATTTTCCGGAAGATGCCTGCTTTCCGCTTTTATGACAGGCAGAAATGCCAACAAGGGCGAATGCGCTCAGCCTTGTCGCTGGAAGTATCACTTAGTGGAAGAAAAACGGCCGGGCGACTACTATGAGCTGTCGGAGGGCGATGGCGGCTCTTATATCCTTAACGCTAAGGATATGTGCATGATAGAGCATCTTAAAGAACTTAAGGATGCGGGCGTTACCAGCTTCAAGATTGAAGGCAGAGCGAAATCCGCATATTATACGGCAACGGTAACGAATGCCTACAGAGCGGCGCTTGATGCGGTGAAAAACGGTGAACCTATTCCGAAATGGGCGGTTGAAGAAGTTTATAAGGTAAGTCACAGACAGTATTGCACGGGCTTTTATTTCAACAAGGATGACGCAAACCAGTATTACGAGAACAGCGGCTATATCCGTGAGTGCGACTTTGTCGGCGTAATTGACAGCTGTGAGAACGGCAGGGTGAATATCACGCAGAGAAACTATTTTACCGTTCACGATGACCTTGAAGTGCTGTCGCCCGGAAAGACACCTGTAAAGCTGGATATTCCTTATCTGATAAATTCAAAGGGCGAGCAGACAGAGATAGCAAACCGTGCGACAGAAAAGATGTACTTTGACTATCCCGTTTCTTTCCCCCCTCATTCGATAATAAGAAAACCGTTGAGCAAAAAGTAAATTACGGAGGTAACTATCATGCTGAAAGCTCCGCAAAACCTGTTCGCTACCGCTTATGACGGATCGGTGCGATCCGACTGGCAGACGGTAGAGGGCGCAGACGGCTATATATTGCAGTTCTATAATGCAGATGAACCGGAAAAGTGCATTAAAACACGCTATGCGCAGAATAATTCAAAGCTGATACTTGGGTTTCGCAACGGCAGAAAGTATCTTGTACGGGTAAAAGCGTTCAGCTATCGTGACGGGAAAGAGGTATACGGCGAACTGTCACAGTCGGCAGAATTTACGCCGATGTGCCATCACCTTAAAGCACAGAATGTAATCACGATGAACAAGGACGAAACGTCACAGATAGTATGGGAATGCAGAAATAAAGTGCCTGCCGTTACTTTTGAATGTGATGACAGCGATGTGGCGACCGTAACAAAGGGCGGACAGGTTACTGCCGTTTCGGACGGTACGGCTGAGATAAAGCTGACGGCTGATGACGGTCAGACTTTTACTGTTAAGATAGTTGTCGGCAGGGATATGTCACGTTATCCGGCTACGGCAAGAATCATGCTCTGCGGCGATATAATGTGTTCGCTTGAGCATCAGCGGAAAGCCGCTTTGCGTTCGCTTGATTTTACAGATACATTCGGAACGCTTAAAGATACGGTCGGTTCAGCCGATTATTCTGTAGCGGTGCTTGAAACGACCTGCTTTGACGGAGCACCGTTTGAATATGAAAAGATACGCACAGACAGCGGAAGCCCCAATTGCAATTCTCCGTCCACCTTCATAGACGCAGTGAAAAACTGCGGATTCAAAGCACTGGTAACCGCTAATAATCATAACTGTGATACGGGGCTTGAAGGGCTTCACGCTACCGTTCAACGTATCAGAAACAGCGGTATGGCGAATATCGGTACGCTTGACGATGAAACTCATATTGCCGATATAAACGGCATTAAGGTCGGATTTGTCGCAGTAAATTCAATATCAAACGGGCTTGAGAAAAATATACCGCCCGATATTATCGGGAAATATGAGCCTGAGCATTTCAGACAGCTTGTTGAAACGCTTAAAAATGAAGGAGCAGAGTATATAATCGCATATCAGCACTGGGGTGTTATGAATTCCGTTACGGTTCGGAATTCTCAGATAAAGACGGCTGAATATATGGCACAGTGCGGTGTGAATCTTATTATCGGTTCTCATCCGCACGTTATGCAGAGGGTCGGCAAAATACACACATCCGCCGGCAGAGAGGTGACGTGCTTCTATTCTTTAGGCAATCTTTTGTCATCTATGAAAGAGCTTCGTGAAAACCGTGAGAGTGTAATTGTAAATCTGATTCTCACAAGGACCGAAAGCGGAGTAAAGTCTGATATATCGTGCATTCCGACGCTTTGCAAGGATACCTCCGACGGATATACGGTAAGCGTTCTTGACGGGTCGCTGACACAAACAGAACAGATTTCCGAAAATCGCATAAGAGATATACTCGGCAAGGAGGGCGTTATACGAAAATACCCTAAATTCTTGCTGCAAGGCTCAGCCGTGCTGAGAAATATTTTCCGTGACAGCGGTTTTTCTTATGATGATACTGCTCTTATTCTGTCGCCGTTATCGCTTGTAAGTAAAAAAAGCAATCTTTCGGGAAAATCCGGCAGCCAAAGAAATAAAATTGATATAAATAAAAATTTCAAATCGTTTTTAGACGGTTCAGACAGCGATTATATCGTAATCGACCTTTATACAGCGGCGGCTGTTTCGTGCTACAGGTACGGCGACAGCTTCTATACGGCATCAGGCAGTTTTATTTCTTCCGATTTTTTCAATTCCAATAAAGACAGGCTTGAAAAAATTTCTCCGCCTTTTGACGAAAAAACAGTAAAATCTGCGCTTAAAGAATATGCGAAAATTGTCTTGTCAAAATATGATAAGGATAAAATCATATTAGTGCGGTTAAAATTCAGCAATATCTGCGTAATAGAAAATCAGCTCAGAAACGGTAAAAGCAGAAATGCGTTGAATAAGCGGTTGAGGCTGTATGAGGATTATCTGATTTCGCTTTTACAGCCGGTGGTTATTGATGTTTCCGGCAATTATTTTATGTCGTCAAAAAGTGACAATATAATGTCCTTTGAGCCGCTTTTCTACGATGATGTAAGAATCAAGCTGAACTCAGCGGTAAAACGTATCCGCAAGGATACATATTTTTCTGCACCGGAAATAAGGCTGCAGCTTATGCGTGTCATAAAGTACTATGATAATATGACAGCAAGAGCCTATCAACCTGAACTGCTTGACAGGAATTATGTATCGGACAGAATGGCAGAGCTTACGTCAAAACAGTTTGTCGCTGAGAATTTCGAGTATTTTGTATATCTGCGTGAAAATGAGATCCGTACCTATGATGATGCAAAAATCCTGCTTTCTGCTAAAGCCGGTGCAGAAAGGCTTATCTCGGCAATAAAAGCCGCTGAGTGTATTGACGGCGACCTTGGCGATTGCAGTTACGATGATATAAGGATTGTTTTCGATGAGAACTTCCTTATGAAAAAACAATTATCCCGTAAACTTTCTGAGGTTTACAAATATACTGTTCCCGATAACTGCGAACATATTTTTCTTATCAGAAATGACCGCAAATTGCTTGAAGACTACGAAGCACAGCACAAACCTGTATTGGTTGACATCTGGGGCAGCTGTATTTCCCGTGAATCCGTTAACCGTAATTCCTCAGGTATCTATGTCGATAAGTACATTTTCAAGCAGCCGTTTTTGCTTGCAGACGAGCCTGAAATACCTTTTGATAACGATTTGTCGGCTGATAAATTCTGCGGCAGTAAGTGGCGAAGACGCACTGTTAAAGAGGCGTTTTTGCACGAAGGAAAACGTATTCTATCTGACAGTAATGCCGAATGGCTGATTGTTGATATGTACGACCTTATCTGCAATATGCGTAAGTACGGTGATTCACTTTTCGAGGTGGATGATTTCATACTTCGCACCGCTTTTTACAAATCGATTTCCGATAAATGTGAAAGCACATATTTATTTAACGAAAGAAGCCGTGAATATCTCGAAAGAGTGCTTGAAAACTTCTGCAAATTTGTCACTGAGCGCTATGGAAAAAACATTATTTTAATTAAAGCCGATCTTAAAGACCGTTATATTTCGCTTGACAATCGGTTAGAAATGTTATCTGACAGCGATAACACATTCAAAACCAAAAAAGCATTTATAAACGGATTTGAAGAAGAATTCGCACGTCTTACCGATTGCTGTGTAATTGATATTTCTAAAAGGTTTTATGCCGATGACCGCTTTGCACTTGGCGGTGCGCATATCGTCCATTATGAAGATGAGTTCTACAGTCAATGCTGTAAGCATATAACGGCTTTCATCGGCGGTGCTGACATCCGTTATACCGATAAGGTCGATGAGGAGTATATCGCTCTGAGAAATCTAAGAATTGAGTAATTATTCAAATAATCTCCCTTGCAAATTAAGCATAAGGGAGATTATTTTTGTACTGTTTATGGGACAACCGCTGTGGTATGATTATTAATGTGTAACCATCAATATTCAACAAATTCGACAAAATCTTTTATCAATCAGAAAAGTTATTTGTCAATTATTTAAAAAATATGTTGAAATCTGTCATCAGTTGTGATATGATACTATATATAAATAAGCATACCGATTGATTATTTGAGAAAATAAAAAACTCACCCGAAGGTGAGTTAATATTCACAACACTTGTGATGTACTAAAAAGTACGATTTGAAATAATTTTTATTTGAACTCGTAGTGTAAATTTATAGGGTAGTAAAATCCTATGGCAATATAATAACACATTTATGGAGGAATGTCAATATGTCTTTTAAAGAAAATTCAAAAATTTATTACGGTCTTGACATCGGCACAGATTCGGTAGGCTGGTCGACTACAAACGAAAAGTATGAACTGCTCAGATATAAGAACAATTTAATGTGGGGAGTAAGCCTGTTTGAAGCCGCCTCTCTTGCAGAGGAGCGCAGGGGTCACAGAACGCAAAGACGAAGATATGACCGCAGACAGCAAAGAGTGGCACTGCTCGGTGAACTGTTTGCAAAAGAGATTCTGAAAACCGATCCGGATTTCTTTTTGAGGTTAAAGGAGAGCTCTCTTTATCCGGAAGACAGAACGAGCAAAAATGTCAATACATACTTTGATGACGCGGATTTTAAAGACAGTGACTATTTTAAAATGTATCCGACCGTTCATCATCTTATAAAAGAGCTTTCTGAAAGCAATAAGCCACATGATGTAAGGCTCGTTTATCTTGCCTGTGCTTTTATAGTGGCACACAGAGGACATTTCCTTAACGGTGCTGACGAAAACAATGTACAGGCAGTTCTTGATTTTGATTCTTCTTATTGCGAATTTACGGATTGGTTTAAATCGAACGATATAGAGGATAATCCTTTTTCTGAAAGCGTAAAGAACGAGTTTTCTGTTATTCTCCGCAAGAAGATAGGCATAACGGCAAAGGAGAGGGAAATCAAGAATCTGCTGTTCGGAACTACAAAGACACCGGATTGCTATAAAGACGAAGAATATCCGATAGATATTGATGTTCTTATAAAGTTTATATCGGGAGGAAAAACAAATCTCGCCAAGCTGTTCAGAAATCCGTCTTATGATGAACTTGATATACAGACTGTAGAGGTCGGAAAAGCGGATTTTGCAGACACTATTGATTTACTGGCTTCTTCTATGGAAGATACCGATGTTCCTCTGCTTTCTGCCGTAAAAGCAATGTATGACTGGTCGTTGCTTATTGATGTATTGAAAGGTCAAAAAACAATTTCCGATGCCAAGGTGTGCGAATACGAACAGCATAAATCGGATCTTAAGGCACTTAAGTACATAGTCCGTAAATATCTCGACAGGGCTCAGTACGATGAAATATTCCGCACAGCCGGTGAAAAGCCGAACTATGTCAGCTACTCATATAATGTAACAGATGTCAAGTTAAAGCAGCTTCCGTCAAACTTTAAAAAGAAAAATTCTGAAGAATTTTGCAAATATATCAAAAGCAAGCTCGAAAAAATCAAACCCGAATCAGACGACGAGGCGGTATATAATGAACTGATTGAAAAGTGCAACAGCAAAACACTTTGTCCAAAGCAGGTTACCGACGAAAACCGTGTTATTCCGTACCAGTTATATTATCATGAGCTGAGCATGATACTTGATAAAGCATCGGCTTATCTTGATTTTCTCAACAAGACGGAGGATGGTATTTCTGTAAAGCAAAAGATTCTTACGCTTATGAAATTCAGAATACCTTATTTTGTGGGACCTTTGGTAAAAAGAAATGAAACCGACAATGTGTGGATAGTACGCAAGGCTGAAGGAAGAATATATCCGTGGAATTTTGAAAACATGGTTGATTTCGATAAATCCGAAGATGGATTTATCAGAAGAATGACCTGCAAATGCACATATCTTGCCGGTGAAGATGTCCTTCCTAAATACTCGTTGCTGTATAGCAAATATACTGTTTTGAATGAGATAAATAATATCAAAGTCAACGGTGAAAAGATTTCACCGGAGTTGAAGCAGGATATATTCAATGAGCTGTTTATGAAAACGTCAAGAGTGACGGTCAAGAAAATCACGGAATTACTTAAGCGAAAAGGTGCATTCAGCGAAGAAAAAGGTGATTCGTTAAGCGGAGTTGATATTAACATAAAGTCTTCGCTTAAGTCATATCTTGATTTCAGAAGGCTGCTCGAGAACGGATCTCTTTCAGAAAACGATGTTGAGAGAATAATTGAGCGTATTACCGTTACTACAGATAAGCCGAGACTTGTTTCATGGCTAAAGGCCGAGTATTCCGATTTACCCGCAGAGGATATCAGATATATAAGTCGTCTTTCGTATAAGGACTATGGCAGATTATCAGCTAAACTGCTTACAGGCTGTTATGAGCTTGATACGAATACCGGTGAGATCGGTAGCAGAAGCATTATTGATTTTATGTGGGCTGAGAACATCAACCTAATGCAGATTCTGTCAGATTCATACGGCTACAAGAGCTTTATAGAAGAAGAAAACAAAAAGTACTATATGATCAATCCTACGGGCAGCATCGCACAGACTCTTCGTGAAATGTATGTATCTCCGTCGGTATCCAGAGCTATTATCAGAACAATGGAGATAGTTAAGGAGCTTCGAAAGATAACAAAGAAGGATCCGGATAAGATTTTCGTAGAGATGGCAAGAGGCGGCAAGCCAGAAGAAAAAGGAAAGCGTACTTCATCAAGAAGAGAACAGATCGAGAAGCTGTATGATTCTGCAAAAGCATTTGTCAGTGATGAAGATATATCGCATCTGAGATCGCAGCTTGGCAGCCTTTCCGATGAACAGCTCAGAAGAGAGAAGTACTATCTTTATTTTATCCAGTTTGGAAAATGTATGTATTCCGGTGAGGCTATAGATTTCAGTCGTCTTGGCGATAATCATTGCTACGATATTGATCATATCTTTCCTCAGAGCAAAATAAATGATGATTCGCTTCATAACAAGGTGCTTGTAAAATCACAGCTTAACGGTGAGAAGTCGGACGATTATCCGATAAAAGCTGAGATAAGAAATAAAATGCATCCGCTTTGGAAAAATCTGTTTTATCGTGATCCTAAAAATCCGGCAGACAAGGTAAAATATGAGAGATTGACACGTTCAACGCCGTTTACAGAAGATGAGCTCGCAGGATTTATTGAACGTCAGCTTGTTGAAACAAGACAGTCAACAAAGGCTGTTGCAACACTGCTTAAAGAAATGTTCCCGGACAGTAAGATCGTTTATGTAAAGGCAGGACAGGTTTCAGAGTTTAGACATGACTTTGATATGCTGAAATGCAGAGAGATAAACGACCTGCATCATGCCAAGGACGCTTATCTGAATATTGTTATCGGTAATGTCCATGATGTCAAGTTTACTTCTAACCCTATGAACTTTGTTAAAAATGCCGACAAGCATTATACAATCAAGGTCAAGGAAACGCTTAAGCATAAGGTTTCAAGAAACGGTGAAACGGCATGGAATCCTGAAACGGATTTTGATACGGTTAAGCGTATGATGAGCAAAAACAGTGTGAGATATGTACGTTATTGCTATAAGAGAAAGGGAGGGTTCTTTAATCAGAATCCCGACAGAGCCGGTAATCCGGATCTTGCAAGGTTAAAGAAAGATCTCGACCCGGTGAAATACGGAGGGTATAACAGCAAGAGTATTTCATGCTTTTCTTTAATCAAATGTACAGGAGTCGGAGCGGTTATCATTCCGGTAGAATTATTATGTGAAAAGCGTTATTTCTCTGATGATAATTTTGCAAGTGAATATGCCTATTCTGTACTTAAAAACGCATTGCCGGCTAAAAATATTGCAAAAATATCAATCGATGATATATCGTTTCCGCTGAAAAGAAGACCAATAAAAATTAACACGCTGTTTGAGTTTGACGGTTATCGAGTGAATATACGTTCAAAAGATAGTTACAGTGTTTTCAAAATATCTTCTGCGATGGCTGCAATATATTCCAAGGATACATCTGATTACATTAAAGCTGTATCATCGTATGTCGATAAAAGTGATAAAGGCAGTAAATTCAAGCCCGGAGAAGCTTTTGACGTTTTATCAAATCTTAAAGTGTACGATGAGATAGCTAAAAAGTGTATTTCTGAGCCTTTCTGCAAAATAAGCAAGCTTGCGGAAGCCGGAAAAAAGATGGAAGAAGGAAGAGATAAGTTTGCAGAGCTGTCTATTATAGAACAGATGAAAACTTTGCTGTTACTCGTGGATATTTTAAAAACGGGACGAATTAACACGTGTAATCTGAAATCGGTTGGTGGTGTAGAAAGCTATCACACCGAAAGAATGTCTGCTATATTAAAGAATACTAAATATAGTGACATCAGAATCATTGACCAGTCACCGACAGGCTTGTATGAAAAGAAGTCTGACAACTTACTTGAGCTATGAGCTGGAGGACTGTAATTGTGACCGGAAGAGCCAAGCTTGATAAGAAGCTTGGCTTCATGGTCGTGAGAAGTGAAGAAAATATCAAGCGTGTATTATTGGATGAAGTATCGGTGCTTATAATTGAGAATTGTGCGGTATCGATAACCGCAAGTCTTATCAACGAGCTTGCAAATCGCAAGGTGAAATTGATATTTTGTGACGAGAAGCATAATCCCTCGTGCGAAATGCTGCCTTTATACGGCTGCCATAACTGTACGGCAAGGGTGCGTGAACAGGTGAAGTGGGACGAAGATGTCAAAGCGTATATATGGACAAGCATAGTCAGCGAAAAAATACGCAATCAGGCTCGTGTTCTTCAGGAATTCGGTCATGAAAAAGAAGCAGGGATGCTTAAGGGATATATAGACGAGATTGAACTCGGCGATGAAACCAACAGGGAGGGTCATGCCGCAAAAGTATATTTCAATGCGCTTTTCGGAAAAGAGTTTTCAAGAAACGCTGATAATGTAATTAATTCCGCACTCAACTACGGATACAGCATAATACTTTCCGCATTCAATCGTGAGATTACATCTAACGGATATATTACACAGCTTGGATTGTTCCACGATAATATGTTCAATAATTTTAATCTTGCCTCTGATCTGATGGAGCCGTTCAGAACGCTGATAGATCGTTTTGTCAGAGAAAAGAACTATCGCATTTTTACCTCAGAGCAGAAACGTGAGATTATAGGAATATTGAATGAAAGCGTAATAATCAATAATACTGAGCAGTATGTTACAAATGCCGTTAAAATTTATTGCAGAAGTGTATTTGACGCAATAGAGGAGAACGATGTTTCGCTGATAAGATTCTATCGTGTTCGGGATATAAAAACGGAGATAAAATGAGTTACAGATATATGAGATTACTTGTACTTTTTGATTTGCCGGTTACGACCACAGAGGAACGCCGGGAATACACAAAATTCAGAAAATATCTGATCAAAAGCGGTTTTATGATGTTTCAGGAATCGGTTTACTGCCGTATGGCATTGAATCGCACAGCGGCAAGACTGATATCCGACGGAATCAAACGTAACAGTCCTCCGGCAGGTATTGTGTCTTTGCTGTGTATAACGGAAAAACAATTTGCGGATATGGAATATATTACAGGCGAATTTGTATCAGATGTTATAGACAGCGATGAAAGGCTGGTGATTTTATGACGTTTGCCTATTCGCAAATTGAATTATATGTTGACTCGGAGGATAAAGTCCTGACGTTGATAATTGAACATCCGGATTTCTTTTACACGGTGCTGAATGATATAAACGATCAGATAGAAGGAGGAACAGGATTTTCTGTTATATCGTGCAACGCAAAACTAATATCATTTGCTAAACAAGCAACGATGATAACTGAATTTGTGCCGTTTGAAATGAACCGTAAGGAGCTCATTTCCAAATTGTATGCGTATTTGAAAAAATGCTCTGTTAATGAAGACATGTTTATCAGAACAAACGAAATGCTGTCTGCGACAGAGAGGTACATTTCCGAACTGGCACAGTATGCAGAAGGTGAATTTGTTACGGATGGGATATGCGATGTTACGCCTTTGTTAAAAATGTTCGGACTTAAATTTGCGGACAGCTATGATACTTTGGAGGAAAAGCTTTTGGAGTTTTTCCTTGCAATGACCGAGTATGCCGGTAAAACGGTGTTTATATGCGTGAATCTTCGCAGCTGTCTTTCTTTGCAAAAAGCAGAAAAGCTGTTTGAATCTGTTATTGAGCACGGAATACCACTCTTGTGTATCGAATCGTCCGACAAGGGAAAAACGAGATTCGAAAAAAGAGTAGTTATTGATGATGATTTGTGCGTTATATAATTGACTCATAATAGAAAATGTGATATTATAATGATAGTTTCTACCCTGTAGATACACGGCGAGTAGTGTCGCTTTTCCAAATTTGAGGTTTGAGGTTTGAGAGTAGTGTAAATTTATAGGGTAGTAAAACCTAGTGCCTGAGTTCGTAGCGACACTGTAAGTTTGAGAGTAGTGTAAATTTATAGGGTAGTAAAACTTATATACTTCAACTATGCCTTTGTCGTTAGTTTGAGAGTAGTGTAAATTTATAGGGTAGTAAAACCCGTTCATAAAGCGGTCAATGTACCTGCGGTTTGAGAGTAGTGTAAATTTATAGGGTAGTAAAACATAGCGGCACAGCAGCAGATGTTTATGAACGTTTGAGAGTAGTGTAAATTTATAGGGTAGTAAAACCCGAAGCCGCCCAGACCGCACGCATAATGAGTTTGAGAGTAGTGTAAATTTATAGGGTAGTAAAACAACCGTTTAACGCACTCATCTGTACGAGTAGTTTGAGAGTAGTGTAAATTTATAGGGTAGTAAAACGTTATATATAGACAATGAAACGAGAGGTAGTTTGAGAGTAGTGTAAATTTATAGGGTAGTAAAACTTTTGAAGAATTTCCCATTTACGAAGAAGCGTTTGAGAGTAGTGTAAATTTATAGGGTAGTAAAACTTTTCCTGACGGTGATACATCGTGTAACAGTTTGAGAGTAGTGTAAATTTATAGGGTAGTAAAACTACCCGCAGTATATCATATCACAAAAATTAGTTTGAGAGTAGTGTAAATTTATAGGGTAGTAAAACTCCCGGACGGACGCACCTGTAACTACAACAGTTTGAGGTTTGAGAGTAGTGTAAATTTATAGGGTAGTAAAACTGGCGTTGCGACTGTTGCTGTTGCATAAATGTTTGAGAGTAGTGTAAATTTATAGGGTAGTAAAACTAGCGTCCGTATCAGTACGGCGTTGTGCACGTTTGAGAGTAGTGTAAATTTATAGGGTAGTAAAACGAACGATCAGAGCTACAACCGTCAATCAGAGTTTGAGAGTAGTGTAAATTTATAGGGTAGTAAAACTCGTTACTTAATTCATCTCGGTTATAACTTGTTTGAGAGTAGTGTAAATTTATAGGGTAGTAAAACTTACAGTTGGCTGAGCGACGTTCAAAAACTGTTTGAGAGTAGTGTAAATTTATAGGGTAGTAAAACATAAATCAAGCAGTTAATGACTATCTTAACGTTTGAGAGTAGTGTAAATTTATAGGGTAGTAAAACCTGAAGTCCTTTACGCTGTACTTGATGTGAGTTTGAGAGTAGTGTAAATTTATAGGGTAGTAAAACGGGTTGTTGTTACTTCCCATGAGAAAGTGAGTTTGAGAGTAGTGTAAATTTATAGGGTAGTAAAACCTTGCTTATCGTATCTATAGCGGGCTTATGGTTTGAGAGTAGTGTAAATTTATAGGGTAGTAAAACTACCTCGTAAGTAAGCCCGAGCCCTTTATCGTTTGAGAGTAGTGTAAATTTATAGGGTAGTAAAACAAATTTTACGGCGCAGAGCAGCGAGCCGCCGTTTGAGAGTAGTGTAAATTTATAGGGTAGTAAAACCCACAGACGGTGACGGTCATTCCGTACACCGTTTGAGAGTAGTGTAAATTTATAGGGTAGTAAAACCAACTCATGCAGATACACGTACCGATGATTGTTTGAGAGTAGTGTAAATTTATAGGGTAGTAAAACTCTGTACTTGGTCTGATAACGGCTTAGGCTGTTTGAGAGTAGTGTAAATTTATAGGGTAGTAAAACATAGTTACAAGCAGATACATTGCTCCATCTGTTTGAGAGTAGTGTAAATTTATAGGGTAGTAAAACGGAACTGCCATCTTTGCACAGTACCGAATAGTTTGAGAGTAGTGTAAATTTATAGGGTAGTAAAACACCGAAACCTGCTTGTTTTGCGGGCAAGTAGTTTGAGAGTAGTGTAAATTTATAGGGTAGTAAAACTAACGGTGTAACCGGTAGCAGCACGGATCAGTTTGAGAGTAGTGTAAATTTATAGGGTAGTAAAACATCTTTTCTGTTATCATTGTCAGCCTCCTCGTTTGAGAGTAGTGTAAATTTATAGGGTAGTAAAACCAACGTGCGGCGCACTCGTTAAGAGCCTTGTTTGAGAGTAGTGTAAATTTATAGGGTAGTAAAACCTGTCTGCTCTGCGTTGCTCGCCGTCTTAGTTTGAGAGTAGTGTAAATTTATAGGGTAGTAAAACTGAAGAGATAAATGACTGCGTATAAGCCGGTTTGAGAGTAGTGTAAATTTATAGGGTAGTAAAACCGCTGCGCCGCTGTAAGGGTAATTGTATTTGTTTGAGAGTAGTGTAAATTTATAGGGTAGTAAAACCCATTCTCGGCAGCTTTGATATTGCCGAGAGTTTGAGAGTAGTGTAAATTTATAGGGTAGTAAAACACGTATCAGGCACACTTGTAGTAACTGTTTGTTTGAGAGTAGTGTAAATTTATAGGGTAGTAAAACAATGGAAGAAAAACTGATATACTATAACGGGTTTGAGAGTAGTGTAAATTTATAGGGTAGTAAAACTTCGGAGTGTAAACGCTGATTTTATCACAAGTTTGAGAGTAGTGTAAATTTATAGGGTAGTAAAACACAACGTGTTGCGCACTCATTAAGCGCCTTGTTTGAGAGTAGTGTAAATTTATAGGGTAGTAAAACTCATAATTATCGCCATAATCGTACACTTTAGTTTGAGAGTAGTGTAAATTTATAGGGTAGTAAAACCCTTACAGGCTCGTTTAAACTCTGGCATTTGTTTGAGAGTAGTGTAAATTTATAGGGTAGTAAAACATGGTACACGCGGCGCGCGCTCTACGTCTGGTTTGAGAGTAGTGTAAATTTATAGGGTAGTAAAACTGATAGCAGCTGCCAGAAGTTTACGCTCTTGTTTGAGAGTAGTGTAAATTTATAGGGTAGTAAAACGCGCATTTTGTCATAAATGCGCAACATAGAGTTTGAGAGTAGTGTAAATTTATAGGGTAGTAAAACTGCCGTAACGCTCTTTTAACGCTCTCACATGTTTGAGAGTAGTGTAAATTTATAGGGTAGTAAAACCGTTTTCGTGCCCAAGCGCCTTTTGCACGGGTTTGAGAGTAGTGTAAATTTATAGGGTAGTAAAACTTTTGCAACCGCCTATGAAGTCGCCTCCCTGTTTGAGAGTAGTGTAAATTTATAGGGTAGTAAAACTATTGTATATGCAATTGTCACTTGTTACTGGTTTGAGAGTAGTGTAAATTTATAGGGTAGTAAAACTCTGTTCCATTATGTTGGTTAACTTCTTCGGTTTGAGAGTAGTGTAAATTTATAGGGTAGTAAAACTAGCAGCAGAAGGTGTTATTTACCCACTGTGTTTGAGAGTAGTGTAAATTTATAGGGTAGTAAAACGTTGGAGCAACTGCTACAAAAGGTTTGCCGGTTTGAGAGTAGTGTAAATTTATAGGGTAGTAAAACCCGTTCAAAAGATTATCTATCGGTTATTTCGTTTGAGAGTAGTGTAAATTTATAGGGTAGTAAAACTCAGCGGGGTATGTATATGCTTCGATTGTTGTTTGAGAGTAGTGTAAATTTATAGGGTAGTAAAACTAGCACTTATCTTGACTGGGTAATCATCGTGTTTGAGAGTAGTGTAAATTTATAGGGTAGTAAAACCTGTACATAACGCCGTAACATTTCGTTATCGTTTGAGAGTAGTGTAAATTTATAGGGTAGTAAAACACATCGAAATCAAGCTATCACTCGAAGTATGTTTGAGAGTAGTGTAAATTTATAGGGTAGTAAAACGATAACATCGGGGTTTTGCATGGCACAGACGTTTGAGAGTAGTGTAAATTTATAGGGTAGTAAAACCTTGTCTCCGTGGTATGAAAAAGGCGGTATGTTTGAGAGTAGTGTAAATTTATAGGGTAGTAAAACCCGTTCTCCGTCCTTATGTACTCGCAATACGTTTGAGAGTAGTGTAAATTTATAGGGTAGTAAAACCCAACGGCCGCGGGTGGACGCGCGCGCGTTTGAGAGTAGTGTAAATTTATAGGGTAGTAAAACCGCGGACGGGACCCAGCGCCGCACAGGGCAGTTTGAGAGTAGTGTAAATTTATAGGGTAGTAAAACTGGTTATCCTTGACGAGAGCCATCGAATAAGTTTGAGAGTAGTGTAAATTTATAGGGTAGTAAAACCTGATAAACTGCCGCAGGCGTGATACTTGCGTTTGAGAGTAGTGTAAATTTATAGGGTAGTAAAACGTTGAGGGCTATGTTTTTAGTTCTGACAGTGTTTGAGAGTAGTGTAAATTTATAGGGTAGTAAAACTTTTGGTTTATATTCACGAAGCTGTCTGTCGTTTGAGAGTAGTGTAAATTTATAGGGTAGTAAAACTGCGAATTTGAAAGCTAAGCCTGTTTTTGGGTTTGAGAGTAGTGTAAATTTATAGGGTAGTAAAACTTCATATTTTCGTGATACAGGACGGCTCTTGTTTGAGAGTAGTGTAAATTTATAGGGTAGTAAAACTCATAAACATTTGGAATAATCTGATATTCAGTTTGAGAGTAGTGTAAATTTATAGGGTAGTAAAACATATCCAAAAGCTGACTGAATGGCTATTCTGTTTGAGAGTAGTGTAAATTTATAGGGTAGTAAAACAAAAATCACAGCGGAATAGCGGTAACTACTGTTTGAGAGTAGTGTAAATTTATAGGGTAGTAAAACCAATCGGTTTAGCTGTAAGTGGTCTTTTATGTTTGAGAGTAGTGTAAATTTATAGGGTAGTAAAACAGATAATAACTATTCCAATCCATATTACAAGTTTGAGAGTAGTGTAAATTTATAGGGTAGTAAAACTGGGCGTGCGTATTTTTCATTTCATTTCATGTTTGAGAGTAGTGTAAATTTATAGGGTAGTAAAACCAAAGGATAGATTACCCTATGAAAGCATTAGTTTGAGAGTAGTGTAAATTTATAGGGTAGTAAAACGCATTTTTTCAAGCGTGTTTTAGTATAGTTGTTTGAGAGTAGTGTAAATTTATAGGGTAGTAAAACTTGTTGCTTGCGGTAAAGTCCTCGATGGGTGTTTGAGAGTAGTGTAAATTTATAGGGTAGTAAAACTCGCCCGTGGAACCGATTCTGTGGTGCATTTGTTTGAGAGTAGTGTAAATTTATAGGGTAGTAAAACTTTCCTTTTGCTGCAACAATAGTAGGAATTGTTTGAGAGTAGTGTAAATTTATAGGGGAGTAAAACACGGTAGGACTGTTCTTATTGATGATGACGGTTTGAGAGTAGTGTAAATTTATAGGGTAGTAAAACCTTTCAGCGTGGCATAGACATTGGCACCTAGTTTGAGAGTAGTGTAAATTTATAGGGTAGTAAAACCTGCCACCATACCATCAATAACGGTAGTTAGTTTGGGAGTAGTGTAAATTTATAGGGTAGTAAAATGTGATGTGGTAAAGGTGTTACTAAGTGGGTTTATGGAGCGGTTTATGAAACGATATATTCAAGAGTCGGTGTGTGTCAACGGCTTTTCTGAAGAATCTTCCACAGGAGTTTTCTGGGTGATAGAGGATGAGTTGTTTGCTTATCCGTTTGGAACTGTAGATACATACAACGGGCTGGCTAAATCGGGAGCGACTTATAATCATAAACGACTATGGGCGGATGTCAAGCCGAAAGGTTGCAACAAACCATATAATTATTATCCAAGAGGCAGAGTTGAGCTTTCTAACAAAGGGAAACCTATAATATATATGAATCCTAACATAGATGTCTCGTTGATCGATGATATAAAGGCTAAGTTTGGCTTGAGGGAAAATCCGGTAATCAGATATGATCATAGTGTTCATTACAGGTGCTATCTTGATGAGGGGTTTGAGCCTGAAAAATAGTATATGAGAGTCTTGTGCTTAATGGTAGTGTAAATTTATAGTGTAGTAATACTTGCATATAGGATTATCAACGATGTGTCGCCCTCTTCACGAGGGCGTGGATTGAAATATCTTCTGAAATCTATCACTTTGAGAAATACAACATTAAGTTGGATGATAGCTTCATCCAATACGTTTTAAGCAAATGAAATCTTTTAAGCATCCGTCCGAGTGAGTTTTTGACTGCAGAAAAGAAGATGCACAAAACACAAACCGATTTAACTGAACAACTTTACAAAGAAGCAAGACTTGAAGTTGATGATATTCTGTTTCACAATCCGTAATTCATGCCGTTAGGAGATGAACAATATGAAAGAATTAAAAGAGCCTGTGAAAAATTCGGAATTGCATATAAACGCTCAGAGCTACCCTGACGGTTGTTATGAAGAATTAGAAAAGCTAAAAAAAGAATATCAGTCACAATACGCCGATATTGAATCTAAGTATAAAGCTTTTCATGGGCGAGATGACAGATCGGCAAAAGAGCTTATGGATTTAACTGTAGCTTTTCGTAAACGGATTAAAACCATAAGAGATAAATACAACGTTTAAGCAGATTTTAGAGGGCGTTTCCGACTGCCGAAAAGACGTGATAAAACACAAACATTTTGTCACAGCTTTTTGTCGAATTTTTTCACCAGCAATAAAAATGCTTCTAAAAGCAAGAAAACCTAAACGAAAAATCGGGATCGGAGTAAGTTATATGTTTGATTATACGATTTGCAAAGCACCTGATTCGGATATTTTTTTAAGGCAATGCAAGGCTTTGGAGAAAAACATTCCGGACTTGAAAAAGAGCGAAATATTAATAGATATAGATGGTTCACAAATCGCCGTCTATTTTAAAGACGGCAAAAAGGTGACGGTTCATAACAGTTATTATGTAGGTGCGGTTTATATTCAGTCAGAGTTCGATTTAACAACATTTTTCCCGACAAAAGAAAGAGGTGATAAGTAGTGAAACCATATATAGTTCAATTAGAAATCGATGACCGTAAATCTATTGTATATTGCAAGGATGGCACAATATACCAAGGACGATGCATCGGTGACTGTATCGTTACAAATGATGACGGTGAAGATGAAGATGGTGTTCGTTATCAAGATGATGATGGTACAGAGGTACTTTTAATAGATGATGACATTGAATCCGTTAAATTTATTGATTAAGCACCCTTTTCGGAGTGTTTTTCTTATGGTAAAAATGAGATAAGGCTTACATATTAACGTTTAAACAGCACTTTCACGGTGCTGTTTTTATATTGCCCGTTTTGCAAAAATGAAAATCGTTATGGATGAAAAAAAGCAACGTTGATGCCTTGCAAACGCCGAAATAGGCGTTGATACAGAGCATCTGGGCGATATAATTCAGAGTGCGTATATGCAGACGGTTTTCGATGCGACGAAGGGTACGGATTACCGTGCGGCTTTTGATTTAATTCCCGAAAGCCGTGTTAAAGCTATTCTGTCTACTAACTGGAGCGGCCAGATGTTCTCCCAGCGTGTCTGGGATAACACAAACGCACTTGCAGACGGGCTGAAGCACGATATGCTTGTGGGCATTATGGCAGGAAAGTCCGAGCAGCATATGGCGGACGATATAATGAGCCGCTGCGGTGTCGGCGCTTTCGAGGCACGCAGGCTTGTCCGGACGGAAACCACCTACGTTGCGAATATGGCGGAGCTGTACGGCTACAAGGAGCTTGACATTGACGAATACGAGTTTTCCGCCTGCCTTGACAGCCGCACAAGCGATCTATGCCGTGAGCTTGACGGTAAGGTGTTCAAGCGTAACAGCGCACAGGCAGGTGTAAATCTTCCGCCTATGCACCCGTTCTGCCGTTCCACAACGCTCCCCGTTCTGCCGAGCGAGGAGGATCTTGATAAAGAGCTTGCCGAACTGGGCGATGAGATAGGCGCAGATGTTGACTTTGACGAGTGGGAGCGGAACTTACAGCAGGGCGAGGACGGCAAGTGGCGGTACGTTGCAGGAAGTGCGGGTAAACCGATGAGGTTTGCAGGGGATGGTGTTGACAAATCAAAGGGAAATGGTATAATTAATATAGAATTTGATGAATTTGTACCGTGTTTAAAAGATGCAGAAACCGGTGAGATTTTTCAGACGGAAGTTAGAGAACTCACGAAATCTGAATATTCACGCTTCAAGGAGGCTGATGGTTGGAATATAGATTGGTCGGATATTCCTGATGGTGAACAGGTCTTAGGAGTATATCTTAAAAACGATACAGAACCACAGGGACTTATAGCTATACGCAAAGATAAAGGCGGTGTATACTTGTCGTATGCAAGTACAGCACCTATCAACAACAAACTGCTTAACAATGGAAAACAGAAGTTTATTGGAGTCGGAGGACATTTATTTGCGGCGGCTATAGAGGAGTCCGTAAAAGCGGGAAACGAGACCGGATGTATATACGGATATGCGGCTAATCAAGAAGTTCTTAATCATTATATAGAGAATTTTGGCGCTGTTCACTTGCCAATCACTCATGAATATCAGTTTATAATAGACGGGAAAGCGGCAGAGCAAATTCTCTCAAAATATAATTTTGAAAGGATATAAAAATGACTGAAATAATACCGGATCCTGATATTAAGGAATTTGACGGGGTATATGTAGGAGGTAAAAAGCGTTTGCCACCTAATGAATATAATCTTAGCCGATTGGCAGAGTACTTACGGAAGACGAATAAGAAATTTTCAGATTTGAGCAAAGAAGAGAAAAAAGCATTTATTTTGCCTTAAAACCGCCCACAGCAGTGAGCGGTTTTCTTATACCCGTGTGCAATCGATTTCACTTGACTTGAACACCAACTTCACAAAAAACAGCCGTTTTTTGTGAAGTTCGGAGTAAAACGTAACCAAACTTAATAATTTTACCGCCCCTTTTGGAGCGGTATTTTTATACCCAAAAAAAATTTATTCCGAACATTGTGGGCAATGAACACGGTGGGCGGAGAAAGGACAGAAACATGAACAACAGAAGAATTTTCATCGGCTTACAGCACTTCGCAGAGGGCGAGGGGGACGGTGGCACAAGGGCAAACGTTCCCGGCAATCAGACTGCCGATAACGGCGGTGACGCTCAGGATAACGCACAGCAGAAGCCAACCTTTGACGATATGTTAAAGGACAAGGATATGCAGTCTGAGTTTGACAAGCGTGTAAGCAAGGCACTGGAAACAGCAAAAACAAAGTGGCAGAAGGACGCAGACGAGAAGCTCTCGGAGGCAAAGAAGCTCGAAAAAATGAACGCAGAGCAGAAAGCCGAGTACCAGCGTAAGCAGACTGAGGAAAAGCTTGCAAAGCGTGAGGCGGAGGTTACAAGGCGTGAGCTTATGGCGGAAGCTAAGGTACAGCTTGCGGATAAGGGACTTCCCGTAGGGCTTGCCGCTGTGCTTGACTATACCGGTGCGGATGAATGCAAGACGAGCATTGAAACGGTCAGCAAGGCATTTGCCGAAGCCGTTGAATGTGCGGTCAACGAAAAAATGAAGGGCAATCCGCCGAAAATAGGCGCATCGGGCAAGGGCAAAGCTGAACCTGCCTCTCTTGCCGAAGCCCTGAGAATGAAGCAGGCAGGGAAATAATCAGAAAGAGGTAAAAAAATTATGGCAATCACACTCGCAGAAGCAAAAGTCGGTATGGCTGATAAGGTGGATCAGCAGGTAATCGACACATTCAGACGTTCAAGCCTTCTCCTTGACAGACTTGTATTTGACAATTCAATTTCACCCGGCACGAACGGTTCAACGCTGTCATACGGATATGTACAGCTTAAAACACCTGCTACCGCTTCGGTGCGTACCATAAACAGTGAGTACACGGCAAGCGAAGCAAAGAGAGAAAAGAAAACAACGGAAGCGGTAATCATGGGTGGTTCGTTTGAGGTTGACAGAGTTATAGCCAACACAAGCGGCGCAGTTGATGAGCTCGCATTCCAGGCAGAGCAGAAGATAAAGGCAACGTCCAACTATTTTACGAACCTTGTTATTAACGGCACATCTGCCGCTTCGGGCGCAGGCTATGTAACAGGCACGTTTGACGGATTAAAGAAGATACTTTCAACAGCAGACACAAAGGTAACGTCAACGGCGGATCTTTCAACATCGGCACTTACAGATACTAACTATAATGCGTTCCTTGATGAGCTTGACAGCTTCCTTTCACTTCTTGACGGCAAGCCCGATATGCTCCTTATGAACGGAAAAATGCTGGCAAAACTCAGAGCGTGTGCAAGGAGAGCAGGCTATTACAGCAGAAACGAAGATTCATTCGGTACTCCTGTTGAATATTACAACGGCATAGCACTGCTTGACTGTGGCGAATATTACAACGGTACGGCTTCGGTAGATATTGTTGACACAACAACGCCTTCAACTACCGCTTACGGTACAACGGATATTTACGCAATAAAGATAGGTCTTGACGCTTTTCACGGTATTTCGCCTACAGGTACAAAGGTAATATCCTCTTATATGCCCGACCTCACAGCTCCCGGAGCGGTAAAGAAAGGTGATGTTGAGCTTATCGCCGGTGTTGCGCTCAAGAACACCAAAAAAGCAGGCGTGCTGACCGGCATTAAGATACTGCCTAAGTCGTCATCGTAAGGAGAAACGCAATGACAGCACTGGAAACGCTTAAAATCCGTCTTGGTATTTCCGATGAAAAGCAGGACGGACTGCTCGCCGTGCTGCTTGACAGTGCAGAGGACACTATCCTTGACGTTATCGGCAGAGATGAGATGCCTGCAAGGCTTATCAGCGTGCAGACAGAACTTGCGGTTATAGCCTATAACAGACAGGGAGCAGAGGGAGAAACCGCTCGCAGCGAGGGCGGTATTTCCCGTTCCTTTGTATCCGATCTGCCGCCCGATATGCAGAAAAGATTGCAGAACTATCCCCGAAAGGTCGGTGTTATTCGTGCGAATGATGACGGTTGATACAAGAACGCTTGCGGTGTATCGCAAGGTATCAAAGAAAAGCGACTATGTGGGAACGGTATCGGAGCTTAAACAGGTAGCGACAATATCCGCTGTTGTAAAGCCGGTAACCGACAGTGTTTCTGTCGAGCTGTACGGCGAGAGAATACACGGTATGCTGACGATAGCAACAACGGATAAAGACACGCTTAAAGTCGGAGATATAGTTAGGTGTGACGGAGCAGATTATAAGATACTCTCTGTCGCACATTACACTATGCACGACAGTGCAGCGGCAGAAAGGACCTAAGCATATGGAAATGTCAATCGAAGGACTTGAAGGGCTTATGGCAAAGCTCAGACGGCTCGGCGGAAGCGTAGATGCGGCAATAGACAAGGGCATAGGTAAAGGCGTTCAGAAGATAAAGAGTGACGCAAAGGTAAACTGCCCGTATGATACAGGAAGGCTGAAAGGCAGTATCTCTACAGAACACCTTGAGCCTAAGGTCTGGGCGGTCGGTACAAACGTTGAATATGCCATGTTTGTAGAGTTCGGCACAGGTCAGCTCGGCGCACCGGGTGTACCTCACACGATGCAACCGTGGAGATACAAGGACGCTAAAGGCAACTGGCATATAACGAACGGCGCACCGCCGAAACCGTATCTTTATCCTGCGTTGCTTGGCAACAGGGAGTATGTTTTCAAGTCCTGCAAGGTTGAGCTTGCAAGAGCAATAAGGAGCGCAATGGCATGATAGATATTATACCCACAATTGCTGATATGCTTGTCGATATAGGCACGGTGGAATTGCAGTTCCCCGACACCACAGCCGATTTTCCTGTCATTACGTTAAGTGAGATAGCAAATCAGAGCGATACCGTACTTCACGGTGCGGAGCGGCTGTCGGTTATCACGGTACAGATTGATGTATGGGATAAGGCAGACACGCCTGCTGTCGTAGCCGATATGTCGGCACGGATAAGCGTTGTAATGGTATCGAAAGGCTTTCGCCGTATATTCGGACAGATGATGCCCGACGGCGAATTACAGCGTAAATGTATGCGGTTTTCCGCAAAAATAGATGAGTTAAATCACAGGGTTTATAACCCTTGATAAGAAAGGAAAATTATTATGGAACTTTTATCAAAAGGCACAAAATTACAGTATGCCGACACAAAGGCAGGCACATATAAGACGCTTTACGGCTTACAGTCAACTCCCGATATGGGCGGCGATCCCGAAAAGGTCGATGTAACGAACCTTGCGGACGGTGCGAAGCGTTACATACCCGGTGTCAAGGACTACGGCGATCTGGACTTCACGTTCTTTTATAACGATGAAGATGAAAATCCTGCCGTGTCGGAAGCGGACGTAGCGGCGGCGTATTCCACGCTGAGAGCGTTACAGACATCGAACGCAACAGTGTGGTTCAAGCTGATTTATCCGGATAATACGGGCTATCAGTGGAGCTCAAAGGTATCGGTAAAGCGTTCTGCGGCAGAGGTCAATGCCGCACTGAAATTCACGCTCAGAAGCACACCTCTTACAGAGCTTGAGGACGTAACTGCTGCGGTATAACTTGACATTTATAACCCTTCGTGGTATTATAAAGAAAAATATAGTATCACGGAGGGAATATTTATGGTATTAGCTGTTGTTTGTTTTATACCCGGAGCAATACTTTTAATCGCTTCTTTTTTCGCTTTTTTTAGCAATCAAGGAACCGTTGGTGCGGTAATGCTCGCTTTGGCACTGCTTTTCCTGCTTTATGGCGTTTACAGGATTAGGAAAGTAAAAAAGTCGGGCGGTAAAAGTACATCTTCATCTAAACGTTTCATTGTAAAATGCTACGGTGTTGCGCTGTACGGATTGCCACAGGGGGAGTGCGAATGTTTGCTGTCCTTGTTTGGTGACAGGGTAGTTTTTACGGTAAACAAAAAAGATTCTGTTCTTAAGGCAGAAAAAATAACGTCTGCTTTGCTGAAAACGAACTCCGAACTCAAAGGAGCTTCTGCAGGCTCGACCGTTGCGGGAGCGTTACTGTTCGGCGTTCCGGGTGCAATTATCGCATCACGACCTAAGAATGTGACTGAATATGTTATCATAATAAATTATACAAGCGACGGTGAGCTAAAAACGGTAGCTGTGGCTGTAAATAAAGATAAGAAGTATGAAGCAGACAAGATAGTCAATTATATAAACAAGCATATGTCGGGCGGAAGCGACACAGTGTTGTAATTGCGCTGAGAAATAAAATTTATTAAGCACATCTGAGAGGGTGTGCTTTTCTTATGCTTAAAATTAAACGGAGGATATTAAAATGGAAGAAAACAGATTACCCTATGAAACACTGAAAATCGGTGATACCGAGTACAAGCTCAAAATCTCGGCTTCATCGGCAATCGAGATTGAGAAGAAAACAGGCAAGTCGCTTGTTGCGGGTATGGCGGATTTTGACAAGCTCGAAACAGTAACGCTGTATCTGTGGGGCGCATTAAATCGCTTCCAGGCGAATATTGACGTCAGAAAGGCGCAGGAGATCTATGACGATTACATAGACGCAGGCGGCGACCTTTCGAATATGGCGGAAATACTCTTTAAGACGCTTACGGTGTCGGGTTTTTTCAAGCGTCAGCAGGCAGAAAAACTGCTGGCGCTCGCAGAAAAGGCAGAGAGTGGAGCAGTGCAGGAGAGCTGATAACTAATCTTTACCGCCCGGCACTGACGGCAGGAATAACACATAAAGATTTCTGGGACTTATCGGTACGGGAAATAACGCAGGCGATACAGGCAAAAAATGAATACGACAAGGCACACACCGAGCTTAACGAACGCTTGATGTGTGCCTTTGCTTATAGCATCGGTCAGCTTGTTGCCATCGGTGTCAACGCTCCAAGGCAATATCCGCACAGCATTGAAAAGGCATTTCCTAAGCTGTACGGGCGTGATAAGTCGGAGGGAATACCTGTGTCGGACTGGGAGTTATCAAAGCAGAATATGGCTGAATATGCGGCGGCTACGAAAGGCAGGTACAGTAAGTGACAGTAGAAGAACTGAACGTTATAGTCAGTGCAAACAAGGATGATTTTGACCGTAAGATAAGACAGGTCAACGATAATCTTGTGAACGTGAAAAAGCAGAGCGAAGATACTTCTGCCGGCGCTATGGAATCTTTCAAAAGTCTTGCTTCCGGTCTTGCGTCTCTTGGGATAGGCGATATGGTCAAGCAAGCTATAAGTCTTGCAGGAGACCTTCAGCAGAACATAGGCGGTTCGGAGTCGGTATTCAAGAATTATGCCGGCACGATTCAGAAAACCGCAGAAACTGCCGCTTCTTCGCTTGGACTTTCACAGAGCAAGTATCTTGCGACCGCCACAAAAATGGGTTCGCTCTTTCAGGGCTCGGGCTTTTCGGTAGCACAGTCTGCTGATATGGTAACGCAGTCTATGCAACGAGCATCTGATGTAGCAAGTATCATGGGTATATCCGTTGACAGCGCCATGGAAGCTGTTGCAGGCATGGCAAAGGGCAACTTTACCATGATGGACAACTTAGGCGTTGCCATAAACGACACGAACCTACAGATATACGCACAGGAAAAGGGACTTGGAAAGCTCTCTACCACACAGCAGAAGGTCAATGCCGCTATGCAGATGTTCCTTGATAAGTCGGACTATGCGGCAGGAAACTACGCAAAGGAAAACGATACCTATTCGGGTGCGCTTACGACATTCAAGGCAGAGCTTGAGGATTTTGCCGCAGAAGCCGGTACAGCGCTCCTGCCGCTTGTTCAGAGCGTACTTCCTGTGTTGTCGGGTGCTTTTAACGCTTTAAAGCCCGTGATAATGACGGTAGCAGAAGCTGTCGGAGGGCTTGGCGGTATTGTAGCGGATATACAAGCGAAGATTGAAGCGGCAACGCCTGCACAGCAGACAATGCTGAAAATCGCTATCGGTATGGCTGTGGCAATACCCGCCGTGACAATGGCAACAAGGCTTATGGCTGCTGCAAAAGCGGCTTACAGCGGTGTGCTTGCATTTCTGATACCAAAACAGCTTACATTTGCAAGTGCTTTAAAAGCGACTATGGGCTGGATAGGAATAATAGTCGGTGCGCTGGCATTATTCGGTATGGCGACAAACAAGGGGACAGAAAGCGTAGAGGACAGCTCCGAAAAGCTGAAAAAAGAAAATGAAGCGGCAAGCGATGCGTCTGAGGGCGTTGATGATGTTGCAGAAAGCACAGATAATCTAACAGACAGTGTAAAACGCAGTCTTGCAGGCTTTGACGAGCTTAACAGACTGTCGGGAAATTCAGGTACGCTTGCTTCGAGCGTGGTGTCAAGCGATGATGTTGAGAATGCGGAGGGCCTTGCGGAAGCAATGAGCAATGTGCAGGAGCAGGTCGGCGGAACATCTTTAGAAACATCTTTAGGCTTGAATTTTGACTTTGACGGTTTGCTTGACGGTTTATCGGGAGTTCTGAATAAGGCAAATGAGATAATCACGGATCTTTTCGGAGAAGAATTTGTAGAATTCTTTAAAGACGTAGGTGAAGATATTTATAATATTTTCAACGGCAACGAAACGGAGCAGTACAATGCTTTGGTGCGGCTTAATGACAAGTTTAAATCACTTTTCGGCGATTTGGGGGAAGGTTGGTCTGATTTCTGGCAAGGCATTGGAGAAGGTATATATAAATTTGCTAACGGTGATTTGCTTGGTGGACTTGAAAAGATAAACAGTATGTTTGAAGGCCTTTTCGGTGATCTCGGAAAAGGCTGGTCTAACTTCTGGCAGAGTGTAGGCGCCGGGCTTTATGAAATGACACACGCAGATGAACTCAAAGAAATAGACCTTTCCAGCAAATACGGAACTTCTATAGGCCTGGCACAGCTTGATTCAAACGAATATATGCGTTCCGGATACGATCCTTCTGAGGCGTGGAACATGGCTCTTGAAAAGAACGGACTTACCTCCAACGAAGCGCTCTATGCGGTAAAGCAGTTCAGCACATACGATCCGCAGAAAGCGTATGAAGAACTGCAGAAAAACGGGCAGATTAACAGCCCGGATACCTGGGGTGGCTTAGGACTTTTAGCGTTAAAAAAATACGCCGACGGCGGTTTTCCCGACTATGGCGACTTATTCATAGCTAACGAAGCCGGACCTGAGCTTGTCGGCACTATCGGTAACCGTACCGCGGTTGCGAACTCGTCAAGCATAGAAACAGCAATATATAACGCTGTACGCTCGGCTATGTCAGACAGTACAGGCGGTCAGTCCGCAGATATACACGTCACGGTCGATATAGACGGAGATACGGTCGGTGAAACCGTAGCACGCTATAATGCCGTAAGAAGCCGCAGACTTAACGGAAGGAGTTAATATGCAGACACTTATAAAATTCGGCAGCTTCACACCGATTTCGCCCAAATCATACGGCGTACAGCGCTCCGACCTTGACAGCGAGGACAGCGGCAGAAGTGAAACAGGCGTGATGTTCCGCAACCGTATCAGAGCGGGCGTGTACAAGATACAGGTAACGTGGAGGGTGAACAGATCGCAGCTTTCCGCTATAGCAAATGCGATTTCTCCCGATTCGTTTTCTGCAACATTTTTCGACCCGACCACAGCAAGCACAAAGACCTGCACAATGTATGCCGGCGACAGAAGCGCAACTATGATACTTAACGCCGACACTGCCGCAGAAACGCTGTGGGATTTAAGCGTAAACTTTATCGAATATTAAGAGGTGATTCTATGCTTGATGTATCAGCCGCTTACACGGCGGCGATTAAGGATAAAAACCGCACAGACCGCATTGCAGGTACAATTAAGCTCTGTGACGGTGAAACGATAAACATAACCGATGATATTATTGTTAACAACAGCGTCACGCTGAAAGAACAGCTTGTATCGGGTGATACCCTTGAAATAGGCACGTTCTACACAAATCAGCTTGATATAACGGTGTATGACGATAACTTTTTGTCACGGAGTTATGCGAATGCAAGGGTAACGCCGAAATACGAAATACAGCTTGCAGGCGGTACTTGGGAAAGTGTTCCGCTCGGAATATTCACGGTAGACAACAGTCTTACAAAGCGCAAGGGCAGTATCCACAAGCTGACGGCTTTTGATGACAGCACAAAGTTTGACGTTGATATATCGGCGTATTCGGGCGGAAAAAAGACGGTGCAGCAGCACATAAAGGATCTCGCCGCAGATGTCGGAATAACGCTTGCAACAACAGATTTCAGTTCATATCCGAACTACAATCTGATAGTGGATTCAACGGTTTCTTCATCCGTGCAGACGTACCGAGATTTGATAGAGTGGTGCTGTGCGCTTATGGCAGCATCGGCAAGAATCAACAGATACGGCAAACTCGAAATTGTTAAACTCAAGGAAAAGAAGAAAACCGTTGACGGTGTGCTTGTATATGACGCAGACTATACGGTCGAGGGGTATGAGCGTACCGGCACGGAGTTTTTCGACCTCCGAGCGTTGACGAAGTATTTTTCTACAACCTTTGACGGTGAACAGTATGTGTATGCAAACAGTTCAGCGCTTGAGGATACGATTGCAAGAAAAGCGACATTGTTTCTTCCCGAAAATCCGCTTTTGCGTTCTGTATCCGACGCTGAACGTAAGACAGCTTTTGAAGCGTGTGCGGACACAATTTATATCGCACTGCGCCGTGTGGAATTTTCTTTCAACGGAAATCCTGCTATTGAGTGCTTTGATACGCTTTGCGGTAATGGAGGAAAGATAGATGTAAACCGCACAATAGCTTTCTTCCCGACATCACTTGTATGGAAATACAGAGGGGCTCATAAGGTAAGCTGTGCGTTTGCGGAACTGACGGATGAGGCAACAGCGAGCGCATCTGAGGCGGCAATTTTAGTAGCGACGGAAGCAAGCACAATAAACAAGATGCCTGTGCAAGTAAAAAGCAAGATGGAAAAACGTCTTGATGGGGTTGGTAAAACGGCTTCTGATGCCGGCGGTGTCGGAAAGTTTACCGATACCGACAAGACCAGTGAGATATTCAATGATTACAGTGGCAATACGGCAAGCGGCAATTATTCGCACGTTGAAGGTTATAAAAATAATCTGAAAAGCGAGGGGGCCGCACATAGTTGGGCAACGCACATCGAAGGCGCACAAAACACAGAAGCAAGCCGAACATCGTGTCCATCAGATAAAAAAGCGTCATACAACCACATAGAAGGCAGGCAGAACAACTGTTGGGGCAGATTAAATCACGTGGAAGGTGTTAACTGCTTTGCAGAATATGATACGCAAATGTGTCATGTGGAGGGAAACAATAGTTATGCCTCTGAGGGAGCAAGAGTGGCACACGTTGAGGGAAAGAATTGTGTAGCAGGTGGGAACTGTACACACGCTCAGAATCTCGGCACAATCGCAGAAAAAGATAATTGTACCGCATTAGGCAAGTATAATAAAGATCTTGGTTATGCAGTTATGATAGGCGGCGGAAGTAGTGATACAGACCGGAAAAACATACTGATTGTTGCTTGGGATGGGACTGTAAGGACTACAGGAGGTGTTGACGCTGGCGGAAATATATCGGGTATAAACGGTACGTTTGGCGGTAAATTAAGTGTTTTAGGAGATGCCAACTTCTATGGTAAGACAAATTTTAAAGTGCCGATTGCCACTAAAAACGCTGTAGGCGGTATAAAAGTCGGCGAGAATCTGTCTAAATCTGAGGACGGAACGCTATCAGCAAGCGGTGGCAATAGCTATGTTTTGCCCTCTGCAACCGCTGACACGCTGGGCGGTGTTAAGATAGGCGATAATATATCGGTAACGGCTGACGGGGTTATCTCGGTTGATATGTCGGAGTATCTTAAAAATGCTGATATAGCGGACTGGGCAAAAGCTGAAAGCAAGCCTGTGTACACGGCAAGCGAGGTCGGACTTGGCAATGTAGACAACACCGCAGATATAGACAAGCCTGTATCGACAGCGACACAGATGGCACTTGATAGCAAGGATTACCTCAAAGCTACAGAAATAACCGGGCAGACTATTGATTTAAACGATATTACGCTGAACACGGCATCAGACAAAGGCAAGAGTCAGCGGTATTTCTGCACATCGGCATCTGCACAGAATATATCAAACCGCCCCGTGTCTGCAAATGAGCCTTTTGAGCTTACTGTTGACAATATCCGCTATGTGAATGCCGACGCATTTAACAGCGTCCAAAGGTACACGTCCGTTACCAGAAAGCGGTCGTACACACGCTGGTGTGACGATAATATATGGCGAGCGTGGATGTGTGATACGGATATAGTTATATATGGCACTGTAACGTCAGAATTACCCAAAAGTTTTGACTATGCCACATACGGCGAAGGCTACAATCAGGTAGAGATTGAGCCGTACTATGACAACAACGCAAGCCCTATCAGAAACCGTATTGTTTTGACGTTGACAAGTGCCACATTCTACGACAGAGATGTGCTGACAGTCGGCGATTCTGTCGAGCATCTGAAAATCGAGAACGGCACCGTTATGATGTCATTGACAGGAACAAAAACCCTGTCATTTATGATAAAATACACTAACAAGAGAGCGTAGGTGATGAAAATGCAGATATTTCCGGATGGAACGTTTGTCCTCGGTGGCATCGAAACTGAGGACGCAGTAATGGAGGGCGCAAGAATTATCCCGGATGACAGCGAGGAAGCGCTCGCAATACTCGCAAAGCAGGGAAAAGAAGAAGCAAACAGCGCCGAATAGGCAGAAAGGACGAGAAATGAGCAAGATACAGATAATCATTGACAGCATAGCAGGTGCTGTCGGAGCGGTTTTAGGCTTTATGTATGGAGAAGTTACGGGGCTGTTCTGGGCGTTGATTGCGTTTATGGCACTGGACTATATCACAGGCGTGGTTGTGGCAATCATAGAAAAGCGCTTATCATCAGAGGTTGGTTTCAGAGGTCTGGCAAAGAAGTTTCTGATACTGGTATTTGTTGCAGTTGGCCATATTGCCGATACATACTCGGCGGAACTCCCGCCGCAATGTCGGCCGTGATGTTGTTCTACATGGCAAACGAGGGTATCAGCATTATCGAGAATGCCGCCGCACTGGGGCTTCCCGTGCCGAAGAAACTTACAAGCATTATGGAGCAGATTAAAAACAAAAGCGAAAGCGAGGAAGAATAATATGAGTGGAAAGTACAATTTAAAGTATCATGTGCTGGAAAGCAAATCAGAATACTGTACAGCGGACTACGGCACACGGGAGCTGTCTTACAGTACGCATCATGGTATGGACTTTATCAATGACGCAGGTCACGCTTGCTGTGCAATTGCTGTAGCAGACGGCGAGGTTGTGGCTGTGCAGGACGGCGTAGACGGCTTTGACGATAAGGTATATACGGCGGGCAACTTCGTGAGACTAAAGCACGAGAGCGGCGTATACAGCCGATATCTGCACCTTGTTAAAAACAGCATAAAGGTCAAGGTCGGTCAGAAAGTCAAGGCTGGTATGGTGCTAGGTATGGAAGGTAATACAGGCTACTCCTATGGCACACACCTGCATTTTGACATTAACAACGGTACGCAGTATGTAGATCCTCTGCCATACTTAATGGGCGAAAAGTCTTTTTACAAAGCAAAGAAGCCCACAAGCACGACTATTACAGTAGGAAGCAAGGTCAGAGTAAAGGCAGGAGCAACATTTTCAGACGGCACGAAACCTTTTGCGGAAGTCTACAACACCGTCTATGACGTACAGCTGATATCACGCAACGGCAAGGAAGCCCGTATCGGTATAGGTGCTCAGTGGACAGGCTGGATGTACATATCAGATCTTTATCCTGCCGATCAGCCGGCACCGTCAGCAGATGTTAAGACGGTAAAGGTTGGCGGTAAGGTTAAGGTCAATGCCGGTGCTACTTTTTCTGATGGTACAGAACCGTATCCGTTTGTTTATACGACGATTTTTGACGTTATCACGATGTCAAAGGACGGCAAGGAAGCGCTGATAGGTATCGGTACTGATGTTACCGGATGGATGTACGTTAAGGATTTAAAGGCGGAATAAACAGTTATCCCCCGGCGGAGCAAAAAGGCTCTGTCGGGGGATTTTTTGTTTAATATATAGTTAGCTTCCTAACTTGACACCCCTTTTGACACCCCCACTATAGTTAATTTCAGTTAATTTCAGTTAAATTCAAGATTTGATAATAATTATCGAAAATGCGAAAAAAACCGCTTAAGCAATACGTTTAAGCGGTTGTTATTATGGTCGAGGTGACAAGATTTGAACTTGCGACCTCTGCGTCCCGAACGCAGCGCTCTACCAAACTGAGCCACACCTCGATATTATCCCTCTTTTTCAAGAGGGAAGAGTATTCAATTAATATTCTACGCCGTAAGTGCTGCGGTACTGCTTCATAGCGTCAAGGTACTGCTTGCCCTCGATAACGCCGTTTTCAATGGCGCTGATTATGTCATTGATATTAACGATCGAGTAAACCTTTACGCCGAAATCCTTGTCTGCAGACTGAACTGCGCTTAAATCGCTGTCAAGTGCTTTTTCCATACGGTCAACTGTTATTACCATTGCCGTTATATTTACATCAGCCGCACCCTTGAGCTTGGGAAGAACTTCTCTTAAAGCCTTGCCTGATGTCATTACATCTTCTATGATAACTACCTTATCGCCGTCGGCAAGCTGCTTTCCTACAAACATACCGCCTTCGCCGTGATCCTTGACCTCTTTTCTGTCAAAGCAGTAGCTTGCATCAACGCCGAACTTGTTGAACAGTGCCACACAAGCGCTTACCGAAAGGGGAATGCCCTTATAGGCAGGTCCGAACAGTACATCGGCTTCAATGCCGTTATCGTGGATGCACTCTGCATAGAACTCACCGAGCTTTGCAAGCTGTGCGCCGGTCTTGTAGTTGCCTGTGTTTATGAAGTAAGGAGCTTTTCTGCCACTCTTGAGTGTGAACTCGCCGAATGTAAGAACTCCGCTGTCAACCATGAATTTAATAAAGCTCTCTTTATACGTCATACTGTTCTCCTTCTTGGCAGTTACTCCAAAACTTAACGCTATATATTATAGCATATCAATTTTGCCTTGTCAAGCCTTTCCGGTAAAATCATCAAAAGTGAGTTTTTTAAGCTCGTCACATACCATATCGGAAATTCTGGCAAACGCTATGCGATAATTGCAGGGAAGACCGTTTTCGGCACGATTGCAGTTATAATGCCCGTCAAGGCAACGGCTGAACATATATGTACCCTCTACCGCTTCGACCACGTCATACAGCGATAATTCAGACGGTGACCTGCCAAGCTCATATCCGCCCTTAGTGCCTTTGTACGAGTTTACTATACCGGCATTTCCCAGCTTTCGAAGAATCTTCATAGCAAATGTCTGCGGCACATAGGTCTTTTCGGAAATCGCTTTTGCATCGAATCTGCCGTCATTCTTTACCATAAAATCAACTATTCTGATAGCATAGTCGGTTTCCAGAGTAATGTGCATTTCTTACTCCTTATCAGTCCAGAAAATCCTTCAGCTTCTTGCTTCTCGAAGGGTGTCTCAGCTTTCTTAAAGCCTTTGCTTCTATCTGTCTGATACGTTCTCTTGTAACGTCAAACTCTTTACCTACTTCTTCAAGAGTTCTCGGTCTGCCGTCTTCAAGACCGAATCTCAGACGAAGAACCTTTTCTTCACGGGGAGTAAGCGTACCGAGAATTTCGCTCAGCTGTTCCTTGAGAAGCGTTCTTGATGCCGCTTCTGCGGGTGCGGGTGCGTCCTCATCGGGAATGAAGTCGCCTAAGTGGCTGTCTTCTTCTTCACCGATAGGGGTTTCAAGCGAAACGGGATCCTGAGATATTCTGAGTATTTCTCTTACTCTGTCAACCGTGATTCCGAGTCTGTCCGCAATTTCCTGAGGTGTAGGCTCGTGACCGTTTTCGTGCAGGAGCTGGCTGGAAACCTTCTTTACCTTTGTTATGGTTTCAACCATATGAACGGGGATTCTGATAGTTCTTGCCTGGTCTGCAATAGAACGTGTGATTGCCTGTCTTATCCACCATGTAGCGTAGGTCGAGAACTTGTATCCCTTTGTATAATCAAACTTTTCAACTGCCTTGATAAGTCCGAGATTACCCTCCTGGATAAGATCGAGGAACTGCATACCTCTGCCGACATATCTTTTTGCGATGCTTACAACAAGTCGCAGGTTTGCTTCGCTCAGACGCTTTCTTGCATACTTGTCGCCTTGTGCCATACGGGTTGCAAGCTCAATTTCTTCTTCCGCTGTCAGCAGAGGCACTCTGCCTATCTCCTTGAGATAGATTTTAACAGGGTCGTCTATAGCGATGCCTTCAGATGAAAGAGAAGACTCGAAATCGTCGCTGTCGGTAAAGTCAAGCGCACTGTCAAGGTCTTCATCCGCAGAGAAGTCATCGACGATCTCGATATTGCTGCTTTCAAAATCGTCATAGAGCTTGTTGATTTCATCGGCATCAAAGTCAAGCTCCTCAAGCACATCGGTTATCTCCTTCGTTGTGAGCTTACCGTTCTGCTTACCGTGATTAATGAGTTCGTTTATTTTGCTGTCTGCCATATTTATCGTTCCTTTCAAAACCTTCCGGTCATGATTTATTGTTTTTTATTTTGTCAGCGAATTGCCTTAGTTCATCCTCTGACATATCCGCAACACTTTTTGATTGCTTCTTATCTCTGTATTTTATCAGCACATTCAGATAATCGTTCAGCCGTTCAACGCTGAATGGCAAATTATTGTTTTCGTGTATCAGCTTGTATATTGACGCAACTTCCTCCGCAGAATATCTATCGGCAAGCATTGAAACGTCATTTGAAAGTCCGCAGGAGATCATTGCCGTGAGATCGATAAACAGCCGTTTGTTGAACTCCGTAACAAAATCATCGGAGCTTATTTTATCGGTTATTTTTTTCAGAGCGTCGGGCGAGTGGAACAGATATGCTATGATACCCCGTTCCGCCTGTGTTTCAGCAGGATAGCGTGACGCTTCCGGATTAATCTTATCTCTGTTTACCGAGCCGTTAAGTATCGCACGGCGATTATCCTTTTCCCATGTCTTGTTTCTCTTTGAGATAATCTGATTTACAGCTATGTCTACATTTGCACGGTTTACATCGCATTCCTGTGCTATAGTCGAAATGTACACGGCACGGTCGATGGGGCTGTTTATATTTGCTATAAAGCTTACCGCTTTTTTTAGATATTCCGATTTTCCGCCGGGTGCGGAGAGGTCTGTCTCTGAGCGTATTTTTTTAAGCTCGTAATCCATTCCCGACTGACTGCCGTCAATCAGAAGCTGAAACGCCTCTTTGCCGAACTTTTTGATATATTCATCGGGGTCTTTTGCACCCTGCATTGTCAGCACATTTGCGGAAATTCCTACCTTGTCAAGAATGTTCATCGCTCTTGCGGTAGCTTTCTGTCCTGCGGCATCGCTGTCATACGCAAGAATGACCTTCCTGAAGCCGAGATTCGCAATGTTCCTTGCGTGAGAATCCGTTATGGCTGTACCGCAGGTCGCTACGGCGTTTTTAAAGCCCGCCTGATACATTGAAATGACGTCAAGGTTTCCCTCGCACATTATCAGAACGCTCTCGCCCGCATTTTTTGCGTGGTTAAGGCTGTACAGGAATGTACTTTTATTATATACCGCAGTCGCCTTTGTATTAAGGTACTTTCTGTTATCGTCGCCACCGATGACACGGCCGGAAAAACCGACTATATTGCCTCTGACATCAATAAACGGGAACATTACCCTGTACTTGAAAAAGTCAAAGTAATTACCGCTTTTTGATGATTTTGAAAGCAGTGACGCTTCTTCCATCTCGGAATCGCTGTATCCGAGCGAATTCATATGTTTTTTCAGCGAATCCCATGTATCGGGAGCATAGCCAAGACCGTATGTTCTTATCGTGTGGTCTGTTAGACCTCTGCCGTATAAGTAATCAAGGCCTTCCTTGCCGGCAGGGGAGTACAGATATTTATGAAAGAACCTACCTGCCTCACGGTTCATTTCATAAGCCCTTGTACGCCTTTTTATGCCGTTGTCGCCTTCCTCGTCAGGCATAGCTATACCTGCACGCTGAGCTAAAAATTTCACACTTTCCATATAATCGAGATGCTCATAGAGCCGTATGAAATTTATAACATCGCCTGCCGCTCCGCAGCCGAAGCAGTAAAAACTCTGCGTGGCCATATATATATGACAGGACGGTGTTTTTTCCGAGTGGAAGGGGCAGTTGCAGACATAATCCGTACCTGACTTTTTCAGTGGTACATACGATGAGATCACATCGTATATATCGTTGCTTTCTTTGATATTTAAAAGAAAGTCTTCCGATAAACGCATCGTTCTTCCTTTCTTTGAAAACTGTTAATAAGACCAGCTTTTCGGAATGCAAAGCTCCTTGAAGTAGTCAACCGCAAAGTCATCCGTCATTCCGCTTATGAAGTCGCATACCGCACGTTCAAGCCCGTATTCTTTTGCGAAGCCGACATAAAGCTCCGGCATTTTTTCGGGGGAACCGATGAAATACTTATACAAATATTCAACTATGTGGCAGGCCTTGCCTTTTTCGGCATTTGTACTCGGTGCGAAATAAACCTTGTCGAACATGAATTTCCGCAGCTCGTCATGCGCCTGTCTTGTAGCTTCATCGTATTGTATAAGATCTGTGCTGTTTGCGATTATTGATTTTATCAGAGTGGTTATTCTCTCACTTTTGCTTTTGCCAAGCACCTCTATAGGTCCTTTCGGCAAATCCTCCTGTCTTAGAACACCGCCTCTTATCGCATCCTCAATATCGTGATTTATGTACGCTATCTTGTCGCTGAATTTTACGACCTGACCTTCAAGCGTTTTAGCGGTAGCGTTGGTGTGGCACAGGATGCCGTCAATCACTTCGCTTGTAAGATTAAGCCCCTGACCGTTCTTTTCGATCACCTCGACCACTCGCTTGCTCTGCTCGTAATGCCTGAAATGGTCGGGAACAAGCTGATCCAGTGTTCTCTCGCCGTCATGCCCGAAGGGAGTATGCCCAAGATCGTGACCGAGCGCTATAGCTTCCGTAAGATCTTCGTTTAGTCTTAACGCTCTTGCTATCGTTCTGGCAATCTGCGATACCTCAAGGGTATGCGTAAGACGTGTTCGGTAGTGGTCTGATTTCGGTATCAGAAAAACCTGCGTCTTGTGCTTAAGCCGTCTGAAAGAATTGCAGTGGATTATTCTGTCACGATCCCTTTGAAATTCCGTGCGTATATCACACGGAGGCTCATATACCTTTCTGCCCTTCGTAGCTGTGCTTTTGCAGGCGTAGGGCGAAAGCGTCAGATTTTCAATTTCTTCGGTAACCGTGCGTGGTAATTTACCGTTATTTGAGTCCAAATATCACACGACCTTTCCGTCAACGACAAATCGAAGATGAGCAACCGTCCGGCTGTTCATCTTCCGAAGTAATATACTTTAAAATATGAAAAAAGTCCTTTATTTTTTTATTTTTGTTTAAAATTCGACATATCCGCTTTTCAGCTTCTCGATTTTGACCTTGCCGTTGCACCTGTCGATAAGCTTCGCCGTAAGACTTTCTGTAAGCTCGGTTTTTACGTCGGCATAGATACATACGCTGTCTGTAAATTCTGTGTCACGGATAATCGACTCAAATTCAGGCAACACAGAATTGACTATACCGTACATAGTATAGTCACAGCTTATTTTAAGGCTGTCCGCTACCTCCATATTTACAATTTCGGCATTTGCAAGAGCCATTGATGCGCCTTTTGAGTAAGCATGGACCAGCCCTCCCGTACCGAGCAGAATTCCTCCGAAATAGCGGGTCACAACGCATACGACATCTGTTATGCCGTTTTTGGAAAGAACGTCATAAATGGGCATACCCGCAGTACCGCCCGGCTCGCCGTCATCGCTGTGTCTGCCTGTATTGTTGTTGCGAAGAATATAGGCATAGCAGTTGTGGGTGGCTTTTCTGTGCATCGCTCTTATTTCGTTTATGAAGCCTATCGCTTCTTCCTCTGTTCCGGCAGGCGAAATGTATCCGATAAATTCTGATTTTTTCTCGGTAAAAGACGCTTCAGTGCGGTTTCTTATCGTTTTGTAGCTCAATATACGCCTCTGTCAGTTTTTGCTGTCTTTAAGCGACGCTCTTGTCTTTCTTACATCGGTAAGGTTCGAGGTGAGAAGCTCGTCAACTCTGCTGAGCATACTTTCAACATATTTGTTGGTCGCACTTTTAATCTCTTTGGACTTTGTCTGCGCCGAGGTGAGTATCTCGTGAGCCCTGTTCTGCGCCTGCTTTGTGATAACTTCCTCGGATACCATAGCTTTTGCTTTTTCTTCGGCTTTTCTGATTATGCTTTCGGCTTCTGCCTTAGCATCGTTAATAATCACTCTGCGGTCGTTTACAAGAGCCTGAGCCTGCTTTATTTCTCCGGGTAGATTAAGTCTTACCTGTTTTACAAGCTCTCTGAACTGCTCAACGTCAATAAGGGATTTACCTCTTGTCAGGGGAACGTTCTTTGATTTGTCAAGCTCAATGTCCATTGCCTCAAGAATTTCTTCAATGCTCATTTTAATACCATCCTTTCAAACATCTGATTTATTTTTACGAAATATAATTCGTCAGTATCTTTTCAGCCTTTCGTTTATTCTGTCAAGTATGCACTCCGGAACGAAATCGCTTATATCTCCGCCGAACATCGCTATCTGCTTTACCATACTGGACGACAGATAGGTATACTCGCTTTTTGAAGTCAGGAATATCGTTTCGGCTTTGTAGCACAGCTTTCTGTTGGCTTGCGCCATCTGGAATTCATATTCGAAGTCAGAAATAGCACGAAGACCCTTTACGATAACGTCTGCGTTATGCTCGTTGAAATAGTCTATGAGAAGCCCTTCATTGCTGTCGACTTCAACATTTCCTATGCCTTCCGCTACAACGCTTTCACGCAGGAACTGTTTTCTTTCATCTATTGTAAAACTGCACGGCTTGAGCGGATTTACCGACACAAGCACGATTACTTTATCAAACAGCTTTGACGCTCTTGAAATAATCTCAAGATGACCATACGTTACGGGGTCAAAGCTGCCGGGATATATAGCTGTTTTCATATTTTATTCCTCGTCTTCCGTCTGTGGTTTTCTGTAGAATGTAAGAGCGGTTTTGCCGTATTTTTTCGATTTTGTAATGACAAATCCGTTTATTTCTTCGGGTAATCTGCAGCCCGGTTCATGCTCGCATATTATTACGCCCGTATCCTTCATTTTTTCGGTAAGAGCCGGCAGAGAACGCTGTATAAGGCTTTTCTCATACGGCGGGTCGAGCAGGGCAATGTCAAATTTCTCTCCGGTGGTTCTTAAGAATGCGGAGTTCGGCATATTGATAATCTCGCACTGACTTTCAAAGCCGACGTGGGCTACATTCTGCTTTATGAATTTTATCGAATTCTGACTGCTGTCCACAAGATACGCTTTTTTAGCGCCCCTGCTTACAGCCTCTATTCCAAGCTGACCGGAGCCTGAAAATAAATCAAGCACAACGCTTCCTTCTGTTTCAAACTGTATAGCGCTGAATATTGCTTCTTTTACGCTGTCCTTTGTGGGACGCACATCAAGTCCTTCGGGTGCAATCAGCTTTCTGCCTCTTGCCGTTCCTGTGATTACTCTCATCTTATTTCCTTTCCTTTGTCAATCAAAAATTCTCTTTAATAAAATCGTATATTTCTATTGCTTTTTCTTCTTTAACTTTAGCTACGGATGCAATCTCATCGGGAGATGCGTCCTTGAGTGCCTGCTTTGTCTTGAAATGCTTTATCAGAGCGAGTGCCTTTGCCTCTCCTATGCCTTTGATTTTTGTAAGCTCCAGTTCATAAGTCTTTTTCTTATGCGTCTGCTGCTGGAATGAAAGCGAGAAGCGGTGAACCTCGTCCTGAATGTTTGTCATCAGCGAAAACAGCTTCCTGTTGGCGTTTATCTGTATTTCTTCACCCTGCGCCGCAATCGCTCTTGTACGGTGCTTATCGTCCTTTACAAGTCCGTATAGCGGTATTGAAACATTCATACTGTCAAGCACCTGCTGTACAGCGTGTACATGACCTTTTCCGCCGTCGAGAAGAATGAGGTCGGGCAGCGGCGCAAAACTCTCGTCACCGTCAAGATAACGCTGTATGCGTCTTTGCAATACCTCCTGCATACACGCATAGTCGTTCTGACCGATAACGTTCTTTATTGTAAATTTCCTGTAGCCTGCCTTATACGGTCTGCCGTTGCGGTACACTATCATACCGCCGACTCTGCTGTCCTCTCCGAGATTTGATATATCGTAGCTTTCGATAACTGTCGGTATCTTAGGTAAGCCCAGCAGCTTTGCAAGATCCTCCAGTGCGTTTATTTCCTTTACCGTCCTGCCGACCTTCATCGAAAGGTACTCAGAGGCGTTCTGCTTAGCTAAAAGCACCCTTGACAATCCTTCGCCCCGCTGAGCCACAGTGACAGTAACCTTATGTCCGCAAAGAGCGGAGAAGTATTCTTCAAGGATTGCACTGTCCTCCATTTCCTTGTCTATATAAATCTGTTTCGGAATCGCATCTGTCCTTGCACTGTAGTATTCGACCAGAAAATCCGAACGCATCTGACCGGGGTCATATTCGTCACCGATGAAGAAATTCATCTTGTCGGTTATTCTTCCGCCACGGTAGCACATAACAGCAATACTTGCAAGTTCAACGTTCTGAGCCAGTGCTACAACGTCAAAATCGTATGTCTTGTCGGAGAATATATCCTGACCGTTCTTCATTTTCTCAATTGCATTTATACGGTCACGGAGTTTTGCGGCCTTCTCAAACTCAAGATTCTCAGATGCTTCGTACATCTGCTCGGTAAGACGCTCAACGCTCGCCTTACTGCCGTTTTGCATATACTCTATTGCAGAGTGTATAAGGCTGTTGTATTCGTCCTGCTTTATCTTGCCGGTACAAACGCCCATACATCTTTTTATATGATAATTAAGGCACGGACGCTCTTTCCTGAAATCTCTCGGAAAGACCTTGTGACAGGACGGGAACATAAAGATTCTGTTGACCTCATCGACCGCCTGCTTTGCGGTAAATCCGCTCGTGAACGGGCCGAGATACTCCGCATTCTTATCGTTGCAGTTAAGCGCATAAGAAATTCTCGGATATGGCTCTTTTGTGATTTTTATATAATTGTAGCCCTTATCGTCCTTTAGCAGTATATTATATTTGGGATTGTACTGCTTTATCAGACTGCATTCAAGAACAAGTGCGTCAAGCTCGCTCGGTGTGACGATAAAGTCGAAATCATAGATATTTTCGACCAGCTTCCTTGTCTTTGCGTTATGGCTCTCAAGCGCATGAAAATACGTTGTTACACGGTTCTTCAGGGCTTTTGCCTTACCGACGTAGATTATCCTGCCCGTCTTGTCTTTCATCAGATAGACACCGGGGGACAGCGACAGCTTATTCGATTTATCTCTTAAAAAGCCAAGTCTATCGTTCAATGGTCACACACTCCGGAAAATCAGATAAATTATCCATATAGATATTTATATTGTATCATTTTTTATGTCCGATTACAAGTAGTTTTTGAAAATATTGACGAATAACGGCGCAATGTGTTTTTTCGTCTTTTTAAAAAATGCTTTGACTTTTAGAGCCGAGTGGTGTATAATAGCAAGAGATATATTTTTTTATCCTGAAAAGAGAGGTTTATTTTATGAGAGCAGTAGTTGCGGTTATTGGTAAAGATACAGTAGGTATTCTCGCTAAGGTAAGTAATATCTGTGCGGAGTGCAATGCAAACGTTATGGACGTTACACAGACGATAATGCAGGATCTTTTTGCTATGACAATGCTTATTGACATAACAAAGTGTTCCGTTGATTACAACGTACTTGCAGACAAGCTGAAAGAAGCCGGAAACGATATGGGTCTTCAGATACACGTTATGCATGAAGATATTTTCAATTCGATGCACAATATATAATTACATACGGGAGAAACTAAATGTTCAATTCAAAAGATATTCTTGAAACCATCAAGATGATACAGGAAGAAAATCTTGACATCCGTACTATCACAATGGGTATCTCGCTTCTTGACTGTATCGACAGCGATATAGACAAATCCTGCGAAAAGGTATACGAGAAGATGATGCGTGTTGCTGAGCATCACGTTGAAACAGGTGAGATAATAGAAAAGCGCTACGGTATTCCGATAATCAACAAGCGTCTTTCGGTAACACCCATCTCGATGCTTGCGGCAGCCGCAAAGGGAAGCCCCGTAAAGTTCGCAAAAACTCTTCAGAGAGTCGCAGAGGGTACGGGCGTAAACTACATCGGCGGTTATTCCGCACTCGTTCAGAAGGGTTTTGCGGCAGGCGACCTTGAGCTTATAAACTCTATACCCGAAGCGCTTGCAGAAACATCAAACGTATGTTCTTCGGTCAATGTCGGCTCTACAAGAGCGGGTATCAATATGGATGCTGTTGCTCTTATGGGTAAGATTATCAAGCAGGCATCTGAAGCAACTAAGGATAACCATTGTTTCGGTGCCGCAAAGATAGTGGTTTTCTGTAATGCCGTTGAGGATAATCCTTTTATGGCAGGTGCCTTCCACGGTGTCGGCGAGGCGGATTGCGTTCTTAATGTCGGTGTAAGCGGACCGGGTGTTGTTCGTTCGGCACTTTCCAAGATGCCTGACGCAAGCATAAGCGAAGTCGCAGAGCAGATAAAGAAAACCGCATTCAAGATTACCCGTATGGGTCAGCTTGTAGGTGCTGAGGCAAGCAAGATGCTAGGTGTACCCTTCGGTATCGTTGACCTTTCACTTGCTCCTACTCCCGCAGTCGGCGACAGCGTTGCGCATATCCTTGAGGAAATCGGTCTTGAGAGCTGCGGCGCACACGGTACAACAGCCGCACTTGCGATGCTGAACGATGCGGTAAAGAAGGGCGGCGTAATGGCGTCCTCAAGCGTAGGCGGTCTTTCAGGCGCATTTATCCCCGTATCAGAGGATGCAGGTATGATAGACGCTGTAAACCGTGGCGCATTATCAATAGAAAAACTCGAAGCCATGACAGCCGTTTGCTCTGTCGGTCTTGATATGATAGCCGTTCCCGGCGATACATCTGCCGATACGATCTCGGCAATCATCGCAGACGAAGCCGCTATAGGTATGGTAAACTCAAAGACAACGGCAGTCCGTGTAATTCCCGCAATAGGAATGAAGGAAGGCGACACGCTTGAGTTCGGCGGTCTGTTCGGAAGCGGTCCGGTAATGAAGCTCAGCAAGTTCTCCTCGTCAAAATTCATTTCAAGAGGCGGACGTATTCCCGCACCCTTACAGAGCCTTAAAAACTAACATTGAACCGCAGGACATCCTGCGGTTTTTCAATATCTTGACATTTGCGTTCGACAGGAAAAAGTCTTGTCAAGGATATTATCATACAAATTTTTCAAAGTCTTTTTGGTAATAATTCGGCTTGTTTTTTGTGGATAATTGTAGTAAACTTAATTATGATTTTAGATTTATGCCTACTGAAAGGTGGTGTTCCGATGGATGTAATCAGCGAGATTATCGCTTATGAGAAGCACGCCGAAGAAATAGTTGCTAAGGCAAACAAAAAAGCCGAAGCTATTCTTTCCGATGCGGCGGCTCTCCGTGAAAAAGAACGTATCGTCTGCGAAGAAGAACGCAGTGACAAGATAAACAGCTATCACGATGAGCTTAAAAAGAGCGGAGAAGAACATTGCTCTGCGACTGCAGCCGAGTGCAGCGCTGTCATTAAGCGTCTTGACGATGAATTCTCGAAGAACAGGGATAAATGGACAGACGAGATATATAAAAATATCATTTCGGTTGAATGACAGCATAGCATAAGTATTCGGAGGTGATTTCATGTCGGCAGGTTCGGCGGCGGTCATTGCCAAAGCAAGAGCCAAGTACGGCGGGCTTCTGGGTCTTGATGAATATAAGACCTTGATCTCAAAGGCAAATGTCGGTGAGATCGTGGCTCAGCTGAAAACATACGGCGATTTCTGTGAGGATTTTTCAGCGGTTGACAATACGGTAAGGCGAAGTCAGGCTGAAAGGCTGATGGAAAAACGTCTTTTCAGAATATATGACGAGCTGAGAAAATTCTGTCCGGGCAGTAAAAACAAGTTCTATGATTTTCTGCTTATACAGGAGGAAATAAAACAGATCATCAATGCCGCAATGTACATCGGCGCAGGCGTTTACGATCTGTTCATTCCGGGCTTTCCGGGTTATCTGACGAATATCTGTTCTTACGATATTCTGGCACTTTCAAAAGCAAGAACATTTGATGAAATACTGGATGTTCTGAAGGGTACGCCGTATTATGACGTTCTTGCTCCTCTTTCCGACGGAACTAAGGCTTTTCCGCCCATTGTTTCTGTTGATTATGAGCTTACAAAATATCTTTATACGACGCTTTTTTCCCGTATAAAAAAGGATATGTCCGGCAGTGAACGCACGGAAGTAGAAAAATGTATACGCAGACGTTGCGATATGTACAATATCAAGATATGCTATCGGCTGAAAGGACTTTTCAAAATGTCAACCGAAGATGTGGTTGCGCATACTCTGCCTTTTTGCGACAGATTCGATAAAAAGACAATGGAACAGATACTGACGAAAGCCGATAACGAGCCGATATTGCCGCTTCTGCTGAAGCTTCCTTATTTCAAGGATATTAACGAGGAGCAGGCAACGGACATCGAAACGGCGGTATATACGTCAAACAAACGTTATTATGACGCAAAGCTCGCATTATCGCAGTGCGACAGCACGGTTATATATTCACTGACTGAGCTTTTGCAGATTGAAAACAGAAATTTAACAACTGTGATAGAGGGCGTAAGATACTCGCTCGAACCGTCACAGATAGAAAAAATGCTGATATTATAGAGCAAATATACAGCGAAAGGAATGATATAATGGCAGTTGAGAAGATGTCACTTATATCGGTCAGCGGACCTCTAAAAAAAGTCAACAAAACTCTTGTACGATGTTGCGAAACGAAATGCTTTCACATTGAGCCGTCATTTTATACAATGACCTACGGCTCCGCACATTTCAAGACGCTGAAAGACAAGGACATTTACGGCGGTCTTATGAAACGAGCGGATGTATTGTCCGTCGGGCTTGGGATAAAAAACAAAACCGTTTCGTATGACGATATACAGATGGAGGCAATCCATGACTTCGATATGTATTTCACTGAGCTTGAACAGCGTGTGATGCCTGTCATAGAGCAAAAGAACGAGCTTGAGAAATCAATAGACGAATACAGCCATGTATTAAGGCAGGTCGGAAACCTGTCGAATCTAAACGTTGATTTCAAGGATTTGTTCAGCTGTAAGCACGTCAAGATACGTTTCGGCAAATTGCCGTCGGAAAGCTATACGAAGCTCGATTTCTACAGCGAAAAAGGCTTTGTGTTTGAGCCGCTTGAAGAAAAAGACGGTTATGTCTGGGGTCTTTATTTTGCCCCGGTGGAAGAAAGCGTACAGATAGACGATATTTTCAGAAGCCTTTATTTTGAGCGGATACGTTTACCGGACTTCCTTCACGGCGACGGAGAAACAGCCGCCGCAGAGCTTAACAGACAGCTTAAGGAACTGGAAATAAAGCTGAAGGATGTAAAGGAAGAGCTTGCGGTCATAAAGAAAAATGAAGAAACGCAGTTTGAAAAGGTGCGCAGCAAGCTGATTTTCCTTAACAACAGCTATGAGCTTAGAAGTCAGGTTTCGGTAATCAACAATAAATTCTATATGGCGGGTTTTGTCCCGACAAGAGAAGTAGAAAAGTTCAGGGAGCATCTGTCGGGCGTATCGGATATTGTTATCGAGGAAAAGAAGTATTTCGTTGATGACAGGATGAAGCCTCCGACAAAACTCAGAAATAACCGGCTGTTCAGACCGTTTGAGATGTTCGTCAATATGTACGGCTTGCCGTCATACACGGGCATCGACCCGACGCCGTATGTCGCTATAACGTATATGCTGATATTCGGCATAATGTTCGGCGATCTCGGACAAGGGCTTGTAATCTCGCTTTTCGGATTTATACTCACAAAGTGGAAGAAAGCAAAGCTCGGTCCGATAATGGAACGTATCGGCATAAGCTCGGCAATATTCGGCTGTCTTTATGGATCGGTGTTCGGAAATGAAGATATAATAAAGCCTTTCTTCCATATTGAACCGCTTTACTCTGTACTCGGAAAGCCGAACAGCATATTCCAGATTTCAACCTATCTGCTTATAGCGGCGCTTGCGATAGGTGTCATATTGATAGTGGTTTCAATGACGATGAATATTGTGCTGTCATTCAGGCGCAAGGATTATTCCTCCGCACTGTTCGGGGCAAACGGCATAACCGGTATGATATTCTATATCGCAGTCGTAGCGGCGGCAGGGCTTCAACTCGGATTCGGCATTGAGATGTTCACATTGCCGTATATACTTCTTCTGGTGATACTGCCGCTCGGCATTATGATGTTCAAAGAGCCTCTTGCACACCTTGTCGCAAACTCGATAAAACGCAACGTTGTCAATTTAAAGCATAAGACGGTTGCCGATGCGGCAATTATGGCTTCCGACACGCTGAGCGAAGAATTGCTCAGAAAAACAAGAGAAGACCTCGAAAAGCTGAACGATCTGAAATTTGTCCGTGCGGTTTACGGAAAGATGCCCCGTGAAAGCTATGACAAGCTGGGATACTTTACCGACAAGGAATTTGTGTTCATTCCTATCACCGAAAACGACGATAACGTCTACGGCGTTTATTTCGTATCAAAACAGCACAGGGCAATGGTGGATGATATATTTGCAGGCCTTTATTTTGAACGTATGAAGATGCCCGCAGAGCTTACGTCACCCGGAAGACCCGACCAGAACGATAAGGATAAGCCGAAGGAGAAAAAGTCTGTCGGCAACTTCATTATTGAAGGTGTCATCGAGCTGTTCGAAACCTGTCTTTCATATCTTACAAACACAATGTCATTCCTCCGTGTAGGCGGATTTATCCTGAGCCACGCAGGTATGATGCTGGTCGTAGGAGTGCTGGCTGGCGACGGAGGCGTCGGTACCGTGATTGTACAGATACTCGGAAACGCTTTCGTAATCGGTATGGAGGGATTCCTTGTAGGTATTCAGGTATTAAGACTTGAATTTTATGAGATATTCGGTCGTTTCTATGTAAGCGACGGAAAGAGCTTTGAGCCGCTTAAGGCTAATTTGAATTAATTTCGGGAGGAACTGAAAAATGTTACTGTTTTTACTGCCTTTATTTGCACTGGCACTGATTATGCTGCCGTTCTTTGTAATGCTTAAGAGAAGAAAAGAGGGTAAGCCCTTAAAGACAAGAAAAGCTATACTTATAAATGCAGGCTCGTTTATCGGTGTTATGGTTATGATGAGCGTATTCGTACCGCTTTTTGCGTTTGCTTCGGCTGAAGGTGCCGCAGAAGCCGCACAGACAGCGCTCAGCGTAGGCGACGGACTTAAGTATCTCGGTGCGGCGCTCGCAACAGGTCTTGCAACAATCGGTACAGGTATTGCCGTAGGCGGTGCCGCTCCTGCAGCTATCGGAGCTACCGCAGAAAACGACAAGAACTTCACGAAGGCTCTTATCTTCGTTGCACTCGGCGAAGGTGTCGCTATCTACGGACTTCTGATTTCGATACTTATCCTTTATTCATAATAGCCGAAAGGTACAGAAAAATGAAATTTTTTCTTATCAGTGACAACACAGATACACAGATGGGTATGCGTCTTGCAGGGATTGAAGGCATAGTAGTAAGCCGACCCGAAGAAGTCACGGATGCACTGGAAAAAGCAAAGGCCGATAAAGACATCGGCGTTGTACTTATGACGGAAAAGCTCATCAATATGTGTAAGCAGACAGTGTATGATATGAAACTGAACAGCACAAAGCCTCTGATAGTGGAGATACCCGACCGACACGGAACATCGGATATAAGCAAATCCATTGACGGCTATGTGCGTGATGCAATAGGACTGAAATTATAATTAATCAGAAGGGAGCAGCTGTATGCCGGAAGTTCAGGACAGAATAGAAAAGCTGGGCAATTCAATTCTTTCCGACGCTCAGAAAAAAGCGGAAGAAATAATCAGCAAGGCACAGCAGCAGGCTGACGAGCTGACAGAGCAGGCGAGAGAGCAGTACAGACGCAGTGAAGAAAACGAGGTCGCACTCGACAGGCAGAAGACCCATACTCTTTACGCAAAGGAATTATCAAAGAGCGACTTTGCCGCACATAAGTCGGTGCTTGCTCACAGGTGCGGGCTTGTAGACAGCTTGTTTGAAGATATTAAGAATAAACTTGAAGAATTTGCAAAGAGCGATAAATATAACGACTTTATGACCGCTCTTGCCGAAAAAGCAGACAAAGAGCAGGCTTTCAGCAAAGACTGCGTGATAAACGTCGGCAGAAACGATAAACAGCTTGCCGATGATATAGCGCAGAAGTACGGCATCGGTGTTGCTGTTGACCGTAATATTGAGCTTGGCGGATTGTCTGTTTACTATCCGTCGGAAAATATATATATCGACTATACGCTTGACCTTGCTTTAGAACAGGAGCGAAAGGCTTTTGTGGCAGGTCACGGCGAACTGTCACTATAACGGGAGGAGTTGCAATGAACTGTATTTATGCGATTAACGGACCCGTTGTAAAGGTCAGGGATACAAAATCATTCTCAATGCGTGAGATGGTAATGGTCGGTAAGAGCAAGCTCATAGGAGAGGTAATCGGCGTAACCGATGAAATGACAACGATTCAGGTTTACGAGGGTACAGCAGGACTTATGCCGGGCGACCCTGTAGAGCCTACAGGAACACCTATGAGCGCAACGCTCGGACCCGGCATAATATCCAATATTTATGACGGTATCCAGCGTCCGCTTAAAGCTATGACGGCTCTCAGCGGCGTATATGTTACTGAGGGCAGTGCAATAGCCGCACTCGATGAAGAACGTGAATTCGATGTCACAGTGACTGTAAAGGTCGGCGATAAACTGCACGGCGGAGATATATATGCGCAGTGTCCCGAAACGCCGCTTATTACACACAGATGTATGGTGCCTCCTTATACTGAGGGTACAGTAGAATATGTTGCGCCTGACGGCAAGTATAAGGTCAACGATGTGATAGTAAAACTAAGGATAGATGAAGAAACGGTGCAGGAGCTTACTCTTGTACAGAAGTGGCCTATCAGAACGCCAAGACCTATAAATAAGCGTCTGCCGATCTCAAAGCCGCTTATTACCGGACAGCGTATAGTAGATACCGTGTTACCGCTTGCAAAGGGCGGTACAGCCGCTATACCCGGCGGTTTCGGTACAGGTAAGACGATGACTCAGCATCAGCTTGCTAAGTGGTGCGATGCGGATATTATCGTGTATATCGGTTGCGGTGAGCGTGGCAACGAGATGACTCAGGTACTTGAGGAATTCTCTGAGCTTATCGACCCGAAGTCGAACCGTCCGCTGACGGACAGAACGGTGCTTATTGCGAATACTTCAAATATGCCCGTAGCCGCCCGTGAAGCGTCTATATATACTGGCATCACGCTTGCCGAGTATTATCGTGATATGGGTTATCATATTGCTATAATGGCAGATTCGACATCACGCTGGGCGGAGGCACTGCGTGAAATTTCCGGACGACTTGAAGAAATGCCTGCTGAAGAAGGCTTCCCGGCATATCTTCCGTCAAGACTTTCCGAATTCTACGAGCGTGCAGGTTATGTCGAAACGATGAACGGCAGAGAGGGCAGTGTTACGATTATCGGCGCCGTATCTCCGCAGGGATCGGACTTCTCTGAGCCTGTAACGCAGAATACAAAGCGTTTCGTCCGTTGCTTCTGGGCGCTCGACAAGAATCTTGCTTACGCAAGACACTATCCGGCTATCAACTGGAATATGAGTTATTCGGAGTACAGCGACGATTTAGCCGAGTATTACAACGAACACGTCGGCGAAGAATTCTGCCGCTACAGACAGGAAATATCGACCTTACTGGTTGAGGAAAACAACCTTATGGAGATTGTAAAGCTGATAGGTGCGGATGTTCTGCCTGACGACCAGAAGCTGATAATAGAAATCGCCCGTGTTATAAGAGTAGGCTTCTTACAGCAGAACGCTTTCCATAAGGACGATACATTCGTTCCGCTCGAAAAGCAGAAGCTGATGATGAAAGCGATCTTACTTCTTTATCACAACTCGCTGAACGCTATAAACGGCGGTAAGCCGATATCGGAGATTATCTCATACGGTTTCTTCGATAAGCTGATAAAGATGAAGTACGATATACCTAACGACAAGCTCGAAATGTTTGACGAATATTTTGATATGATAAACAGCAAGTTTGCCGATGATTAAACCCGATAGGAGATTATTTTATGATTCAATATGCAGGACTGAGTGAAATAAACGGACCGCTTGTCTGCCTTGAGGGTGCCAAAGGTGTTTCTTATGATGAGATAGCAGAGATAAAGCTGGAGGACGGCACAAAGCGTTTAGGCCGTGTCGTTGAAATGCAGGGCGATAAAGTCGTCTTGCAGGTGTTTGAGGGTACAAACGGCATCTCGCTCACAAATACAAAAATCAGCTTTACGGGAAAGCCGCTTGAGATTCCGCTTTCTACCGAAATGCTCGGCAGAACGTTCAACGGCGCAGGCAAGCCGATTGACGGACTTGGTGAAGTTTTTCCGCAGAAATACGGCGATATTAACGGCCGTGCATTGAACCCCGTTGCACGTTCTTATCCCAGAAACTATATACACACGGGTATTTCCTCAATAGACGCACTTATGACGCTTATCAGAGGTCAGAAACTGCCTATATTCTCAGGCTCCGGTCTGTCGCATAACAAGCTGGCGGTGCAGATAGTAAAGCAGGCTAAGATTGCCGACAGCGAGGGAAAGGACTTTGCGGTTGTATTTGCCGCAATGGGCGTTCAGAATGACGTTGCGGAGTATTTCAGACGCTCCTTTGAGGAAACCGGTGTTATACAGCGAGTTTGTATGTTCCTTAATCTCTCGAACGATCCTATCATAGAGCGTATCCTGACACCCCGATGTGCGCTTACTGTGGCGGAATATCTTGCGTTTGAGAAGAATATGCACATACTCGTTATCATGACCGACCTTACCTCATACTGTGAGGCTCTGCGTGAGTTCTCTTCATCAAAGGGAGAGATTCCGGGAAGAAAGGGTTATCCCGGTTATCTTTATTCCGACCTTGCCTCTATGTATGAAAGAGCAGGTGTAGTAGAGGGCAGTACAGGCTCTGTTACGCAGATACCGATACTTACAATGCCTAACGACGATATTACACATCCTATCCCCGACCTTACGGCATATATTACGGAGGGTCAGATAGTGTTTGACAGAAACCTTGACCAGACAGGAATTTATCCCGGACTTTCCGTATTGCTTTCGCTGTCACGTCTTATGAAGGACGGCATAGGAGAACAGTACACAAGAGCGGATCACGCCGATGTTTCAAACCAGCTTTTTGCTTGCTATGCAAGAGTGCAGGATGCAAGAGCGCTTGCATCGGTTATCGGTGAAGACGAACTTTCCGCATCGGATAAGGCAATTATGAAGTTCGGCACGATGTTTGAAAAGTACTTTCTCAATCAGGGCTTCGATGAGAACCGTTCTATGGACGAAACGCTGGATCTTGCTTGGGATTTGCTTTCGCTTCTTCCCGCAAGTGAACTTGACCGTGTAAACGAACAGCTTATAAAAGAACATTATCACCCCGAAAATGCTAAGAGATTTGTATAACAGTTACTATATGAAAGGCAGGTGAGTGTATGGCTGAACAGGTTTTCCCGACCAAAGGCAATCTTATCAAGGCTAAACGTTCTTTACAGCAGGCAAAGCAGGGCTTTGAGCTTATGGACAGAAAGCGTAACGTTCTGATAAGAGAAATGGTGGCGCTGACCGATAAATCAAAGCTGGTGCGAGGAAATATCGAGCAGACCTATGAAAAGGCTTATGCCGCCTTACAGAAGGCTAACATTACGCTTGGCTCGGTATCAACGCTGACGCAGTTTGTACCTGAAGAAACCGATCTTAAAATATCTTTCAGAAGCGTTATGGGCGTTGAGCTTCCTACAGTTGAGCTTCCCGATAAGCCTATAGTTCCGCAGTATGATATCGCAATGACAAATTCATATCTTGACAACGCTTATATCTGCTTCAATGAAACAAAAAAGCTGACAGTCGTACTCGCCGAGATTGAAAACAGTATATACAGGCTCGCCGTTGCTATAAAAAAGACGCAGAAACGTGCCAACGCACTGAAGAATATAATTATTCCGAAGTACGAGGCACAGGTCAGATTTATCTCAAACTCTCTTGAAGAAAAGGAACGTGAGGAATTCTCACGTCAGAAGGTTATCAAGAGCACCAAGATAAAGAAAGAGCAGGCGCAGAAGGAAAAAGAACAGGCAAAAACCGAATAAATAAAAGCCGCACAGAATGGTTATCCATCTGTGCGGCTTTGCATTTATATCTGATTAATTATACCTCAACAAAAACTGCACCGCTTGCGGGAACGGTAACTGAATCTTCCTTTACAGAGCCGTTTTCGCCGAGCGTGTAAATTGCCTTTCCACCCTTTGCATAATTTGCATTGACAGTTACGGCCTTATCGGACGGGTTGATGAATACATACACCGTCTGATTGTCGCTGCTTCTCTTGTATACAAGCGGATAACCGTCACTGCTGACAAACTCAAAGGCTGAGAGATTGTAAAGTGCGGAATTTTCGTTTCTTAGCTTTATCAGTTTCTTTATCTCGTTGTAGAGCGACTTTTCATCGAGCATCTGCTTTTCGACAGTAGGTCTGTCGGGTGCGTCATCCTGCTTTATATAAAGCTGTGACTTGTCCGCAGTTGAAAATCCGTCATTTGCGGTGCTGTCCCACTGCATAGGACTTCTTGATCCGGTACGGTTATAGCCGCCCTCTACCGATACAAGACCCTCGACATAGCGTAAGCCTATCTCATCGCCGTAGTATACAAACGGTGCGCCGGGCATTGTGAGAAGGAAAGCAAAGCAGCATTTAAGCTCGTCCTCATCCCTGCCTCTTGCAAGTCTGTCCATATCGTGATTGCCTGACGGAATGCAGATAAGTCCGCCGCCTGTTGTTGCCTTTTCGTGATAGCCGTTGTACTGCTCGGCAAAGATTGCGGGAGTACCTTTGCCCCTCTTTGAAAAGAACGGTTCGGCACTTCTGAACATCGAGTTGTAGCCCTCAGGACCGAAGTGCAGTAAGAAGTCCATATCAAAGCCGCCCTGAAGCGAATATTGCGGCTCGCCCCACTCCGATACCATAGCGGCTTCGGGATATTCGCTCTTAAGATAACCCGTTATATCCTGCCATAGCTTGATTGTTTCTTTATATTCGGGATCGCATTTGACAAGAGAGCCTGCCATATCCACTCTGAAACCGTCACAGCCCATATCAAGCCAGAACTTCATAACATCCTTGATTGCGGCTCTTGTCGCCATAGGTCCGGGATCTGTAGGCTTTTGCTGATAAGCATACTTAGGCTCGGCATAGCCGTAGTTCAGAGCAGGCTGAGATGAGAAGAAGTTGACTGCGGCACTGCCGTCACGGTCTGATATGCCTCTTATACAGTTAAGGCCTTCCGGTTGCTCCCATATATTGCTTGTCCAGATATATCTGTCGGTATACTCGTTGCTTTCGGGGAGCATCGACTTTTTGAACCATTCATGCTCTACCGAAGTGTGACCGGGTACAAGGTCGAGAAGAATGTGCATCCCACGCTTATGGCACTCATCGAAAAGTCGCTTTAAATCATCGTTTGTTCCGTATCTTGCGGCGGCTTTTTTATAGTCCCTTACATCATAGCCCGCATCACCGAAGGGCGAATCAAAGCAAGGGTTCATCCATATTGCGTTGAAGCCCGTTTCCTTGATATAGTCCAGCTTTTCGATTATACCCTGAAAATCTCCGATACCGTCACCGTTTGTGTCATTGAAGGATTGCGGGTAAATCTCGTAAAAAATTGCATTTTCCAACCACTTAGCCATAAAATACCTCCTGTTTGTCGGAATTGTAAATTGATTGACATCGTTTACATACTGGTATTATAAACTAAGACGGCGGAAAATGCAAGTGCTATTTCATGAAAAATACATAAAAAAGTACCAGAATCAGCTTGTAGTCGGCGTGGTCACGCCATAAGATAAACGCTACAGCGGCAACCTTCATCAAGTCGTCGTCCTTCATCAGCTTGCCTATAATATCCATATCGGTACTGCGGGCTGAATTTCAGTTTGGTTTTTGCCCGCCCTTCTCCTGCATACGACCGCCGTTCTGACAGCGGCATCGCTCACATCCGCAGGTTTTTCCGCTTTTATCTTGGTTGTTATTATGGTTATGTATCTTTGCGGTGAAATCGGGCGCAGGTCGGGAGTCTGAAACAGACTTAGAAAAATCTTCTATCTTTTTATCTGCTTCCTCTTCACTCATAAAAGTGCTTTCAAAGCTGCGCAGTATTTCGTCTACAGTGTGATTTTCGGTTTTGTCGGGAATTTCGGAATCGGCTGTATTATCAGACTTATCGCTGTTGAGTTCGGCGTTGCTTGCTTCATCATCTGTGCTGCCGGCTGATGAATTTTGCTGTTTATCGTCAGTATCGCATTTATCCGTGTTTTCGTCAGATTTTTCTTCATTTACGGGAATATTTGTTTCGGCTTCTTCGCTTTCTTTATTTTCATCTTCAGTGTCAGAAGCCGTAATTTCGCTTTCGGCTTCGGTAATTTTCACCTGCACTGTTGTGATTTTTGCCGTATCGGGCTTTATTGTTTCGTTCACGTTTTCTTCTTCCGGCGTTGGAAGGTGTGATATTGCCGCAGCGATATTTTCGGTTTTCGGAATTTCTTCTTTCGGTTCATCTGCATCGTAACTGAGCTTTGCTTTTTCGGCTGTTCTTATTGCCGCCTCGGCATATTCTTTTTGCAAACGCTCAAATTCGGCTTTTGACATTCTTATATTACTCCATTCCATAAATTTACTCCTTTTCATAGTAGATTATCAAACAGACCGCTGTCTTTAAGATAGGGAAGCAGTGAAATCAGCCTGAAAAGCTTTACCGCCGTATCTATTTTTGCCCTGTTTTCTTCTCTTAGGTGAGGCTTCAGAGCAAGCAGCAGACCTGTATTTCTGTCCTGCTCGCTCATCTTTGACATTATCTCGCCTATCTTCATAAACATATCTATGTTTATTCCGCCGAAAATATCATCGCTGTCGGTATCGGTTGTGAATTTTTCCTCGTTTTCCGTACCGCTTGTTTCTTCTGAGGTTGAATTGTCGTTTTTATTATCGGACAGCATCGCTTTAAGAATATCATCTATCTCACTCATACTGCCCTCCGTCCATTACTGATTTTTCATAGATTTTTTCAGCTCCTGCGCCTGTGCGGATTTCATCATTTTTTTGATAAGCTCCGGGTTTCCGAGTATGCTTTTTAGCTTTTTTGCGTCTTTTTCCGGCATTTTTTCGAGTGCTATCGAAATATCGCCTTTCTGCATCGCTTCTTTAAGACGCTGAGGTGTGATGCCGAGTTTACTGCTGACCGCCTCAAGCATTGAATCAACGTTGTTATTCATAACTGCCTCCTGAAATTATATTGTCAATGCGGAAAATATATTCCCGTTAAGACTGCCCTAAAACCGTATCTGATGAACTTTTTGCTAAAATCAACGATAAAAGGATATTTACGTTATATTCAGTTCATATTTTTTTGTAAAAATATACAAAAGGTTGTTTTTGTTTTGTGTAGAATTTCTAAAAATACGGATACTAATCTTTTCTTTTTTCACATTATGTGTTATAATAACAAAGTGGGCAATAAAAGCCGTATCGGGCTTGCCCGACTGAAAGGATAGAAATTATGAAAATTGTAGTAGTATCCGATTCGCACAAGGAATTTCATAAGCTGAATTCGGTGGTTGAGAATAATCTTGACGCCGACGCTTTTATACATCTGGGTGACGGCGAACACGAATTCAACGATGTAAGGAATCTTCACCCCGAAAAGAGCTTTTTATTCGTAAAGGGAAACTGTGACTTTGCCGACAACAAAACGATAAGAATCGCAAATGCAAAGGGCATCAAGATACTTTGCGTGCACGGTCACGAGCATCATGTGCATCAGGGACTTGATACGCTTATCGCTGTTGCCAAGCAGAATGGCTGTAAGATAGCGCTTTACGGTCACACACACCTTTACCGTACCGAGCTTATCGACGGTATATACGTTATGAATCCCGGAAGCATTGATTCTCCGAGAGATAAACGTCCGCCGTCATACGGTATAATCACCATAGATGATAACAAGAAAATCACAATGAACATAGTTGCGCTTGATTACCATGCAGATAAGCAGTAATATAGCCGGCTGTCCTTTATTGACGTTTGACACCTTACCGTCAACCAACACCTATCTTAAGGAACACGCCGACGAGCTTCCCGACAGAACGGTAGTGACAGCAGATCTGCAAAGCTGCGGTAAGGGCAGGATCGGCAACACATGGCTTGCTACCCGTGATATGCTCCCTGTTTCAATGCTTATAAAGGCACCGGATAACGCCCACGACCTTACGGTTATATGTGCGGTAGCGGTCTGCCGTGCGATTGAACGGCTGAGCGGTATCAAAGCAGGCATAAAGTGGACAAACGATATAATCTGCTCTGAACGCAAGGTATGTGGTATTTTATGCGAAAGCACCTTAAAAAGTTCCTGTGACGGAGCAATTTACAACAATGTCATCTGCGGAATGGGGCTGAACGTAAATCAGGATGAGGATTTTTTTGAAAAAAGCGGTCTTGTGAATGCGGCATCCCTTTACACGCTGACGGGCAATAAATACGATAAAATGCTTGCGGCGGAGTATATAGTGGACGAGCTGACACGGCTCATTGACGAGGATTTTTCTACAGTTATTAATGAGTATTCGCAAAGATGCGTAACGCTCGGAAAAACAGTGAAACTGGTGCAGAACAATACAGAAACAACTGCATTTGCTAAGGCTATCGCCCCTGACGGTTGTCTTATCTGCGAGAACGAGAACGGTGAATTTACAGTCAACTCGGGTCTTGTCAGAGTGAGAGGTGTCGGAGGTGAATACGTCTGACGTTTAACCGAAAGGAGTTCATATGGCAGAAAATTTGTATATACCCGAGATCAGCGGTCCGCTCAGGAGCTTTATGCTGAAGGTTCCCGAGGAAATTCAGCAGGCAAGCGGTATAAGAGTAATGGGCAAGCTGATAAAATCTATAGTATTTACAACAGATATATGTATAATCAGAAATGTAAATGCTGATGCGGTAATAGCGGTTTATCCGTTTACGCCACAGCCGATAATCACGCAGGCAATTATGAGTGCCGCTGATATACCTGTTTTTACGGGTGTCGGCGGAGGGCTGACGCAGGGCAAGAGAGTAGTCAATCTCTCGATGCACGCAGAGTTTCAGGGTGCTATCGGTGTTGTAGTGAATGCGCCGACATCGAATGATGTTGTGCGTCAGGTATGCGACACTATTGACATTCCCGTAGTTGTTACGGTTATTTCGGAACACGAGGATATTGAAAGCAGGCTTGAGGCAGGCGCAAAGATATTCAATGTATCCGCCGCAGGCAAGACAACAAATGTTGTAAGAGAAATACGCAAGCGTCACCCCGACATTCCGATTATCGCAACGGGAGGACCTACAAGCGAGTCGATTCTTGCGACTATTGAAGCCGGAGCGAATGCTATCACATGGACGCCGCCCACAAACGGCGAGGTGTTCCGTGATATAATGAATGCCTACAGAGAAGGCAAACCCCACCCCTAAGGTGCCGATGCGGCACCGCAAATTCCGCCTTTGAAATTGTCTGAGTTATTCGCAGGATGGCGAAACGGCGGGGTTACACAAAGCAATGGGCAATATGATAGGTCAGTTACGGCGGCAATGTGCCGTTTCAAATTCCGCCTGTGGCTGAAAGCCACTGTAAATTCCGCCTTTGGAATTGTCTGAGCAATTCTCAGAATAGCGAAACGGCGGGCGGCAATGTGCCGTTTCAAGTTCCGCCTTTGGAATTGTCTGAGTTATTCTCAGGACGGCGAAACGGCGGGATTACACAAAGCAATAATCAATATAAAGCGGTTACGGCGACAAGCTGTGACCGCTATTTATATCATTTTTAAGTTTAGCAAAGCAGTGTACGGCTCGTGGAGCAAAGAGCTGACGGTTAAGACAAAGAGGTAAGCGGTTAAACTGAATATAAAAACGGGCATCGGCATTCACCGATGCCCGTTTTTCTTTGTGTTTATCGCTGATGTATAAGGTTATCCGAAATCAAGAGTTTTTTTATAAAAGTAGTGCAATTCTGTTTCAATTGTGGTATAATTATAAAGAATAATTTAAAATAATACAGATAAAAACGGAGCAGATATGAATTATAATATAAATCTCGGCGGCTGGAACAGCATTTTTGCTGTACCGTCCGATGTGGTGGATAAATACATAAAGATAGCAAGCGGAAGTAACATCAAGGTGCTTTTGTATTTTTTGAGGCACTGCGGTGAACTTCTCAACGATGAAATTATAGCAACAGCACTTTCTATGAACGAGGAAGATGTCAAGGACGCACTTTCGTTCTGGGTGCAGGTGGGGCTTCTTACAATGAGTGATGGTGTTTATTCTCCTATGCAGGCTGTGCCCGAAACCGCAAGACCGCAGGAAAAAGAGCCGGTAGTGAACGGTGTGTCTGCAAGCGTAACAGTGCCGTCGGGCGTTACGGCGAAAGATGCCGAATTTGCCGCAGTCAAGGCGGCGGCACTTCGTTCTCCGGAATTTTCGCCTGCCGAAATTGCGGATACGATAAAAAGTGACGATAAGATCGACTTTCTTTTCAAGACCTGTGAAACGCTTTACGGCAGACCGCTGAAACACACGGAGCAGAATGCAATTATCACGATAACGGAGCATATCGGGCTTCCTGCCGAGGTTGTACTTATGATGGTTGATTATTGCTTTTCGATAAACAAATCATCGCCTGCATATCTCAAAGAAACGGCGATGAACTGGATGGAAAACGGCATAACAGACCTTGCCTCTGCTGAAAGACAGATTTCAATGCTGCAAGCGAAAAATGTTGCCGAAAGCTCGGTCAAGTCAATGTTCGGGATAAACAGAGCGCTGACGCAGAAAGAAAAAGACTTCGTGAATCTTTGGTTCAACGTGTGGAATTTCGACTCTGAAATGGTAAAACTTGCCTACGAAATAAATGTCAACGCAAAGGGGCAGTTTGCATTCCCGTATATCAGCAAGATACTTGAAAACTGGCATTCAAAGGGCATAGCTACAGCAGACCAGGTAAATGACGAAAATATCAAGCGACAGGAACAGCAGAGCAGTAACTCTTCATTCGACGTTAATAAAATAGATGAGCTGTTGTTACAGGATTACGAATAAAGGAGAAACGACCGATGGCATATCCTTCCGAATACTATACAAAAGCGCAGGAGATAATCGACAAAAGACGTTTTGAAAATTCTGTGAAGGCGGAAAAACGTCTGCGTGAGGTAAGAAGCAAGATACCCGAAATAGTTGAGATTGACAGCAAGCTCAGTAAAACTATTGATGAGCTTGTGAAGATAATCCTATCGGATAAACCTGACAAGAAACAGTGTATTGAGCAGGTCAAGGAAGAAAACCTTGCATTACAGGAGCGCATGAAAGAGTTGCTCAGAAAAAACGGTTATGCTGTCGATTATCTTGACCCGATATACACCTGCAGGAAATGTCACGATACCGGTAACGGCGACGGAGGAAGATGCTCGTGCTTCAATGACGCTCTGAAAGCTGTTGCGGCACAGGAACTCAGCAAAAGTCTGCCGATGGGGCTTACCTGCTTTGAGAGCTTTGATTTATCGCTGTACAGCGATACGGTGACACCCGGAATGAACACCAAACGTTCTCCCCGTGAAATGATGACGCAGAACTATGAGTACTGCAAGGAATATGCGGAATATTTCCGTGTGCCGAATGAAAGCATTTTTATGACGGGCGGAACGGGGCTCGGAAAAACACACCTTTCGTTATCAATAGCAAAAAAAGTAATAGAAAAGAATTATTCCGTTGTTTACGGCTCTGTGCCTGATTTGCTCAGAAGAATAGAGAACGCTCACTTCAACAAATCGGAAGATGAAACAGAGGTTATCAACACTCTTAAGGAATGCGACCTGCTTTTGCTGGACGATCTGGGGGCGGAATTTGAATCTACTTTCTATGTGTCGTGCCTTTATGAGCTTATCAACAGCAGAACCGGTTACGGTAAACCTACAATAGTTAACACGAATCTTTCGGGTGCGGAACTGAAAAAGCGTTATTCCGACAGAATAGTATCACGTCTTTATTCGATGAAAACGCTTGTTTTCAGCGGTGAGGACATACGCATGAAATTAAAGAAGAAAAAGTGACAGCTTAAGTATAATCACAGATAACAGAAACAGTTTTAATAAGGGGTGTATTATGAACAGAGGTTTTGCGGTATTTATAATACTGGCTTTGATTTCGGTTATTTTATCCTACGTCATACCTGATAATTCGAAGAGGGGATTTACCAGCGCTTTGACATCATATATGATAGCTGATGAAGAAAACAAGCTGAATTATGATGATACAAGAGAACATCTGAGAATGCCGTCAGAGCTTCCTTTTGAGTATTCTTTTGACGATAAGGAATTCAACAACGGGTTTGAGTATGAATTAAACCCGAACATTCATTCGGGATATTATCACAAGCCGCAGACACTGAAATTTGACAGCAGTGACACGATATGGTACACCACAGACGGAACATTGCCCGAAAAGAACAAAACCGCTTATCTCTATGATAATGAAAAGGGCATAAGGCTTGATACCGGCGTGACAAATATATGCGTCAGGGCAGAGAAGGACGGCAAAATGAGCCGTGTATACGTCGGCTCTTATGTGATACTCGGCTCGACGGAAGACGCATTTTACGGTTACGGCTACAACTCGCTCGACAAATACGACCGATATATCTACAGAAGTCTTTACAAGGCTATGAGTAACTATGAAACGAAGTTTGACGTACCGTTTACAAATGTTTCTTATCAGAGGCTGTACCGAATATTCATGTGCGTAAACTACGATAATCCGCTTCTTATTCAGGCACCGCTTTCTTTTGTCAGCTGGAGCGGCAATAAGAAAGATGTCAGATCTATAAAGCTGATTTATGATTTTTCTAAAGAAGCAAGTGAATATCATGTTGAAAAGACAAAGAAAAGGGCAGAAGAAATACTGAATACCGCCGATGGCTCGGAATCTCTTTTTGATTATCTTCTTACAATACATGACGAGATCCTGAAAAATGCCGAATATGACTATACGTTGGAAAGCGACGGAGCATATGAGGCTTTCGGCGTTCTTACTGCAGGAAGCGGAGTGTGCGAATCGTATTCAAGAGCGTATCAGTATCTTTGCCAGTGCATAGGTGTTGACAATCTGCTGGTTGTCGGAACAAGCAACGATGAACCGCATATGTGGAATATGGTTATGCTCGGCGGAGAGTGGTATCATGCTGATTTCACATGGGATGACGGTGATGGCAACGAAATAGGGTACTATTATTTTGCATTCAACGACAAGAATCTGAAGGATTACGGAGAGCGGACGATCTCGCCGGAGTTTAACGAAAACAGACCTATACTTGATATGTACAACGATTCTAACTATTATCCGATACCTGCGGCGAGAGGAACGGAATATTCTGTTTCAAATATGCTTTTATATTAATGTGATTGATGCTATTAAGGATGTGATTGATTGAAAAAGAGTGTTTTTAATATAATTGCCGTGATTATTTGTGCAGCCGTATTTATATCATGCGTCAGCGGCTGTTCGGTAAGCGAAAAGGATAAGAACAACAAGGAACACAGCTTTTCCGAGATGAAGACGGACGGCGAACTTGCGTATAACAGCAAGGGAGAGTTTTCGGTCAATCTGTCGGTCGATAATATAACTCTGTCGGACAAAACCGGAATAAACGATGTAAAGGTGTTTTATTCTGTTATAAACAGCGATAAGCTGACGGATATAGACGCATCTGATGCAGTGAAGCTGAATGACAGCGAATATAAGGCTGTGTATGCAAAGGTTTCGGCGGTATCTCTGAATTCCGAGCATTCTGCTACGGTTTCGTTCAACGACAGCTCTTTCAGCAAAAACAAGCCCGATTGCTTTTTTATTGTATTTGACAAGAACACAAATGAAACGGGGAGGTATCTTGTGTCGATGATACCTGTAAGGTACCCCGCTTATTCGGCGGTAAGCGACACGACCCAGATACGTTCTGAGAGCAGCACCAACAGGTTCAAGCTGACGCTTGACAAGAGCAGTTTTGCAAACGGGATAAATGCTGACGATATTGTGCTGTCGGGCGGCTTTGAAGGTTGCAAGGTAAGCGAAATCGAGAGAACGGGAGATAATACGTTATCTCTTGTTATAAGCACCGATAACGGCTATAAGTCGGGCGAGAACGGATGTATCACTATAAAGCGCAGTGCGATAGCCGATGCCGCCGTTGACGTATCTGCGACAGTAAGCATCGTTTCACCGTCAGTAGTATTTTCATCTGCTGACTTTGAAGCGTCTACAAATTACGCCAGAATAACCGTATCGCTTGTTGACTGCTCGTTCAGTGACAGTGTATCAGTGTCAATGCTCGGGTGCGATAACGGCAATGTTGAGATAACACGTTTTGATCGTGTGTCGGCAAGTGAGGGTGTGTTGTATCTGTCATTTGACACGGAAACACCTGCAAAGGCAATCGAACTGATTTCGGGATGCACATTTACGATAAAGGATACCGCACTGAGCATAAATTATCCACTGCATTTCAATGTCAATCCTGAAAACCCTGACGTAAGTGCTACAATTACGGAAGTTAAGGAAAACGGCTCAGATTTCAGCGTTACGGCACAGCTTGGCGTTGTCGACGGCTCGTTCAATGTAATAAGCAAGAACAGCTTTATATTCAGCGGCGACTATTCAAAGGCGGTAATAACGTCAATTACGGCGCAGGATAATTCCGCTACGGTATGCTTTGACATACCCCGAACATCTTCTGCCGGCAACGCTGAACTTTACGGTACGCTGGGTCTTAAATCCGGTGCGGTCGTAAGCAGGTGGGGAACTCAGACGGGTATATCATCTTTTCCTCTTTATTATAGCTATTCGGAGAGCAACAACAGCAAGATTGTAATTCCCGATGCACAAAAGCTGAATAAGGTATGCGAGGTGCTCAGTGAGTATACCGGTTTTACCGGTGTGAGTGGGAATGCTTCGCTTGAAGATCTTGCCGGCTATAAGATCGGCGACACAAATTTCGGACAGATTTTCTTTGAACAGTGCGAAAAGTACAACGGTGTTTACGGGCTTATAAACAAGACGGATAAGCTTGTGAAATCCGATCGTATCTCGGCAGGTACTCAGAATATCGAATATGTATTCGCTGTTGAAAGATATATGAATGACATAAAGGCACTTCATTCTCTGATAAAGCCTGTCAGCGACAGCCTTGCGAGATTGTTTGCCGTATATGAAAGTATGAATTCGACTAAGGATAAGCAGGAACTTGAGGCACTTACCTCTGAGGCGGATGAGCTTATCGGAAAAATCACTTCTGTATATTCTACGAAAATCAAGGGCATATCATATTCTGAAATGCTTGACAGGGTGGCAAAGGAATATTGCGGCGGTGCATTGACAGCATTTGATAGCATCTGTGACGATATATATAACTGGTATCCGCAGAGCGTCAATGACAAGAAAATGTTCAGGGCTATGTCGCAGAGCGTTATTGTGAATGCGGCGGCGATACAGTTTATTTCGGTTGCAGGAAGTGAGGATACGTCGGGAGCATACGCATCATTATCTGATGATATTTCAAAGCTGTACCGATACACCGATTCAAATCAGGTTGAGGAGATAAATAACAGCGACGGTGTGTTATGCACCACGCTTGACAGAACGTTCAGACTTCAGAAGGTCAATTCGGCACTTCATAACGCTGTCAATGAAATATCGCTCTCAGAGATCAGCCAGCTTGAGAATATGCTCGAAAAGGACAGCACATTGGAAAGCGAACTTACAAAAGTCGGTTTTGACGTATCGCCCGTAAGGTATATTGTATGCTCTGACAGCGATATTACAAGCAGATCACAGACGGAGCAGGGCAGACGTGCATACTCGTTTGTAAGACGTGCCACGCTTTACGATCTGACATCATCGCAGACGGTGAGTGAAAAGGAATATTGCAATTATTACTACAGTATCGAAATCGGCGAGGACGGAACACCCGTTGCAGTGCCTTATGTAAATGTGTATTACCGGCTTTATACACTGAAGTGAGAGTGCAGAATCTATGAGCAAAAATGTGATAAATACAGAGCGACTGACTTTAAGACCCGTTTTAACCCAGGACACAGACGAAATTCATAAGTATGCAGGCGATAAAAGCATTGATATGATGCTTTTTCTGCCTAATGATACTGTGGAACAGACAGCTGAATTTGTCAGAAATGCGGTTTTACGGTGGGCAGATGAAAAACCGTCCGTTATGGAATTTGTGATGCTATATGACGGCAGAATCATCGGCGGTATCGGTCTTGAAGCGGTGGACGAAGTAACTTATGAAATAGGTTGGGTAATCAGTAAGGACTACAGAAATAAAGGATTTACCACAGAGGCGGGTAAAGCACTTTTGGAATATGCGTTTGATGTTCTGTCCGCCGATAAGGTGATAGCTCATTGCGATATAAGAAACAAAGCATCCGAAAACGTGATGAAAAAGCTCGGAATGACGCTTAAAGATAACAGCGGCACAAGATTTTACGAAAAGACGGGCGTAACATCGGGAGAGTTGATGTATTGCATTGACAGGCAGGAAAAACAGAACAGAAAATAGCGGCAAAATAAACGGGGCTGTACAACTGATACAGCCCCGTTAATATTATTCTTTTTGATTATTCCTGAGTTTCAGCCTCAGGCTCTTTTTCTTCTGCTGTTTCAGCTTCAGCCTTTTCTTCTTCAGGCTTGTTCATTACCTCTGCAGGATCAAGAACTTCATCGTCATCATCAAAGAATTCGTCATCGAAATCTTCGTCGCTGTCCATAATGTCATCGAACTGATCGTAAGCGATCTCCTTTTCTGTCTTCTTCTTGAGATATATAAAGACAGCCGCAACAGCACCGAGTACTGCAAGTGTGCCTATGGCAAAACCGGTAAATGCTTTCATTTTAAACCTCTTTTCCGGTGCTTTCACACCAACTTTATTGTAATTATTATACTATATTCACTTCGGTTTTTCAAGTGCTTTTTATCAATATGAGCATATTAAACAAAATTATTATAGGTTTCCTGTTAAATTCATCAATACGGCAAGTGCCGCAACGGGTGCCGTTTCGCATCTTAAAATGCGTTCGCCCAGATGTACAGCGGTAGCACCTTTTGAAAGTGCATAATCTACTTCCTCTTTTTCAAAGCCGCCCTCACTGCCGATGAATACAGCAATCTTCTTATATGAAAGGTCAAGCTCCGACAGTTTCTTTCCACCGCATTCATAGAAAATTATCGGCAAGGTGTCGCTGTCGACGCTGTTTACAGCGGATTTAAAATCAGTAAACGGCATAACTCCGGGAATTTTTCCTCTGCCGCACTGCTTTGACGCTTCATACGCTATGCGCTGTAAGCGCTGTACCTTTTTATCGGCACTTTTAGCGTCCGGTCTTGAAACACAACGTTTTGACAGGAACGGTACTATTCTCACCGCACCAAGCTCAGTTGCTTTCTGAACGATAAAATCCAGCTTATCGTTTTTGGGAACGGCCTGAAACAGCGTTATTTCAACATCCGGTTCAGCTAAGTTGTCCTTTTTATCGAGTATACCAAACTCTATTGCGTTTTTGTTTTCTAAGGAAGAAAGCTCGCAAAGGTAATCGTGTCCGTTTTTGTCGCAGATTATTGCCTTGTCGCCCTTTCTCATTCTGAGTACCTGAGCGATATGCTTTGAGTCCTCGTCATTCATATATATTATTCTGTCGTTTTCGTCTATTGTATCCGAGAAAAATCTTGGATACCTCCATTTTTCAAGTTCTTCAGCCATATATTCTCCTTTAAGCATTCGGCGCATTTTCAAATAAATTGTTTACCATTTCTGTATAACAGCGGTTTTCGGGCTTTTCAAGACGGCTGTCATCACGCAGAATATCGTCGGCTGCTTCGCCTGTCATTTTCAGTATATCAAGGTCTGCGTAAATATCTGCGATTTTAAGCTGCGGCAGACCGTGCTGTTTACTGCCGAAGAAATCACCGGGTCCACGCAGTTTCAGATCCTCGTTTGCGATTTCAAAGCCGTCCGAGGTCTTTACCATTGTATCCATACGCTGTTTTGTGTAATCGCTTTTATTATCTGTGACAAGGATACAGTGCGATTGCTCGGTACCTCTGCCTACTCTGCCTCTCAGCTGATGGAGCTGTGACAGCCCGAACTGCTCGGCATTTTCGATCACCATTACAACGGCATTCGGAACGTCTACACCGACCTCTATTACCGATGTTGCAACAAGGACTTTCAGCTTATTGTCCTTAAAATCCTGCATTACTGCATCCTTGTCTGCCTGCTTCATCTTTCCGTGAAGAAGCCCTGTCGGAACATTGGCAAGGCAGGTATTTTGAAGCGAATTTATATATTCTGTCGCAGCCGCTTTTTCGGATACGCCTTCTTCTATAAGAGGGCAGACGATATACGCCTGAAAGCCGTTGTTTACATATTTCAGGATGAATTTGTACAATCTTTCACGGTAGCTTGTATCAACGGCATATGTTCTTATCGGAAGTCTGCCTTTCGGCATTTCGTCAAGTATGGATATATCAAGGTCGCCGTAGATTATCATTCCGAGCGTGCGTGGAATAGGCGTAGCTGACATTACGAGAACGTGAGGCTCGTTGCCTTTTGAGCCGAGTGCCGCACGCTGACCTACTCCGAATCTGTGCTGTTCATCGGTTATTACAAGTCCGAGAGAGCTGAACTTTGTGCTTTTCTGAATAAGCGCCTGAGTACCGACGGCAACGTCGATCTGCCCGTCGGCTATAAGCTGTCTTATCTGCTTTTTCTGAGCGGGTGTCTGTGAGCCTGTAAGCAGAGCAATTGTCACGCCAAGCGGAGCTAAGAACTTGTAAAGCGTGTCGTAGTGCTGCTTTGCCAGAATTTCGGTCGGTGCCATAAGAGTAGATTGATAGCCGTTAAGGTATGCAAAATAAGCCGCACCTGCCGCTACGGCGGTTTTACCAGAGCCGACATCGCCCTGCAACAGCCTGTTCATCGGAACGGATTTCTGCATATCGTCACAGCATTCCGATATGGCTCGTATTTGTGCGCCTGTCAGAGTGAAGGGCAGAGAGGAGTAGTATTCATCGATGCTCTTGCTTTCCATAGGTGCACCGGCAAGCCTTTTTTTGCGGTTTTTCATAGATTTAAGGCCAAGCTGTAAAAGAAACAGTTCTTCAAAAGTCAGACGATATTTTGCCTTGTCATACTGTTCTTTATTTTCCGGGAAATGAATCCAACGTAAAGCATTATCATAGGAAATAAGGTTGTATTTATCCATAAGCGTGTCGGAGAGATGCTCAGGAAAGGTAAAATCAAGCAGTACGTTTTTAATGCAGTTTGACATGATGCCTTGAGATATACCTGTTGTCAGGCTGTAGCGAGGCATCAGCTTATTTGGGTTTTGAGAATCTATAAAAACAGGCGAGTTCATTTCTTTTCTCAGAAAATCTCCCGCCATCTTGCCATAAAAGCAATATTCATTGTCGAGTTTAAGCCTTGTGAAAGAATAATCGCTGTTGAAGAATGTTATCAGCATATCGCCTGTGCCGTCGCTGACAAGCACTTTGAATATATTGATCCTGCCGTAGTATGCAGGAAATTTCTTCGTGACAATCGCTTTTACAACGTGATTTTCGCCATCATTTACCAGATCCGATATTGCGGTTGTTTCGTTGAAGTCGATATATCCTCTCGGATAATGCTCGGCAAGCTGTAAAGCCGTTGTTATGCCGAGCTTTTCGAGGAGCTTTGCTCGTTTTTCACCGACTCCCTTGATATAGCAGACAGGGGAGTCGGGAATCTTTTTTATTTCATTCATAAATTATTCTACTGATATGAGATAGTAGTATACGGGCTGACCGCCGTTTACAAGTACGATTTCAATATCATCGCTTATCTTGGCTCTGAGCGCTTCAAAAGCAGCCTGAGCGGTTTCGTCGGTAACATCGCTTCCGTAAATTATCGTGATATATGATGAGCCTGAACGAATCAGCTTTTTGGTTATCTTGATGAGCGCTTTTGTAACATCCTTTTCAACAAAGGCAAGCTTGCCGTTTTCCATAGCAAGAATTTCGCCCTTCTTTATCTGCTTGCCCTCAAAATCACTGTCACGGACAGCAAAGGTGATTGAGCCTGAGCCGACATTATCAAGCGCCTTTGTCATATTTACGCCGTTTGTGCTGAAATCGCTGCTTTCATCAAAGGCGAGCATTGCTGTGATACCCTGCGGTATTGTTCTTGTCTGTAAAACGATAACGTTTCTGTCGGTAAGCTTTACAGCCTGCTCAGCCGCCATAATGATATTCTTGTTGTTGGGAAGAACGAAAATATTTCTTGCGGGGGTAGCGTTGATAGCCTCAAGAATATCCTCTGTCGAGGGGTTCATCGTCTGACCGCCTCTTACTATCACGTCAACACCGAGATCCTTGAACAGATCCTCAAGTCCGGCACCGGATGTAACTGACACAAAGCCGAAATCCTTGACAGGCTCTGCGGGAGCAAGCTTTTGCTTCTTTTGCATTTCAGCCTTTGCGGCAGCACCCTTGTGCTGTTCTTTCATATTTTCAATCTTGAGGTTTATGAGCGAGCCGTAAAGGATACCTTCTTCAAGCGCCTTACCGGGATGCTCTGTATGAACGTGAACCTTTATGATGCTGTCATCATCAACGACCACAACACAGTCGCCTATTGATTCAAGGAAAGCACGGAGCTTTGTTGCGTCCTTGTTAACGTCGCTCTTTACAACGATAAATTCCGTACAGTAGGTGAATTCTATATCGGTTTCAAATGTACCTGCGGCATTTGTTACGACAGCTTTTTCTGTTGCAGTTTCTTCCTTTGCACTAATCATCACTCCGCCGCAGATAACGGACGCCATACCCTTGAGGATAGTATAGTATCCCATACCGCCTGCGTCTACAACTCCCGCTTTTTTAAGAACGGGGAGCATTTCGGGGGTCTGATCGAGAGTTTCCTTTGCGGCTGTTGTAAGAACATCGAACAGTTCGGGGAAATCCTTGCACTGAGCGTCGTTTGCCTTTTCTGCGGCAATTCTTGCAACAGTGAGGATAGTACCCTCAGTGGGCTTCATTACTGATTTATAAGCCGCCTCTGCACCTAATTTAAGTGCATTGCAGTAGTCCTCGACAGTAGCCTCGTGCTTTCCTGCAAGACCTTTTGAAAGGCCTCTGAATAACAGTGAAAGGATAACGCCGGAGTTACCTCTTGCGCCTCTCAGCATAGCAGAAGCCGCTGTCTGTGCCACTGTTTCGACAGTTACGCTGTCACTGAGCATATTAAGCTCAGCAACGGCATTTCTTATAGTCATCGACATATTCGTGCCGGTGTCGCCGTCGGGAACAGGGAACACGTTAAGCTCGTCTACGCTTTCTTTATTATTGATTATATTGTTTGCACCTGAGATGATCGCATCTCTGAGAATTTTTCCGCTTAGCATTAGTCAGATACTCTCCTTGATATTATACTTTAACAGCATCGACAAAAACGTTTACCTTGTCAACGGTAAAGCCTGTTTCGTCTTCAACTGCAAATCTTACCTTATGAATGATGCTCTTTACTATCGTAGACACATTTACCCCGTACATTACGGAAATGTGAAGGTCGATATAGAGCTTGTCATTTTTATATCTTACCGTGACACCTTTTTCTGAAAGGATAGTCTTTTCGGCAAATTTCTTGATGAATTTAAGAGGTACTTTTTCAATGAAGGTCTGTTTTGCGTCACCGGCATTCATTCCCACTATGCCGAAGCAATTTGTAACAGTTCCGCCGATAAGGCTGTAGAAGAACTGCTTTGAATAGGTAATCGTTCCTAAGTGGTTGTTTATCGTGATCATTTGTATAACCTCCTTGTAAATCGGACTATATTATTATACTATATTTCACGGCAAATTTCAAGCGTTAATGCCAAATTACCGTTCAAGGACATAAACTCCGCAGTTGACAGGGCGTGTAGTAAAAACATTGGGATATTTTCCCGACAGGATTTTTTTTGCATAGGCGGCTGTTTCTTCGCTTTCAAATACTCCGAAAACAACGCTTCCGCTGCCTGTCATTTCCGATATTACGGCTCCGCTTTCAAGCAGGTCGTTTTTCATTTCTTCTATCCTGCTGTCATGATAGATTTCTGTGAATACGTTGCTTATAAAGCCTGCACCTTCAGAAAGACTTCCGCAGACAATGCTACTTACAAAATCGGCATAACGAGGATTTATCTCGGTCGGATTTTCATCGTATTTTGTGTAAGCCTCAGCCGTACTCAGAGTAAAATCGGGATATATGCAGACAAACACGCAGTTCGTGTCGCATTCAGCCGCAATCATATCTCCGCTTGTTATGCTGTAAAGCGTGCCGCCTTTAATGCAGATAGGAACATCTGCACCGATTTTATCACCGACAGCACACAATGCTTCGGCGTCGAGTTTTTTGCCGAACAGCTCATTTAGTGCGACAAGCGTTCCTGCACCGTCGACGGAAGAACCGCCCATTCCTCCCATCAGAGGAACGTGCTTTTCAATATCAACAGCTATCTCGGCGGCAAGTCCGGTTGCATCGAAAAATGCTTTTGCGGCTTTCCATACGATATTCTTTTCATCGCACGGAATGTCGGGGGTACTGCAGGTTATCCTGCAATCAAAACTATCCGTACTCATAACGCTGACGGTTATATCGTCATAAATATCAACGCTTTGTGTCGCAATGTTGAGCGAGTGCCTGCCGCTCGGCAGTCTGCCTGTTATGTCAAGAAACAGGTTCAGCTTTGCGTATGCTCTTACCTTTATTTTCATAGATTACAGTACACCGAGGTCTTCAAGAAACAGCCTTATGCGTTCAAGCGCTGTCTTGATGTGCTGAAGCGAATATGCGTAGGATACACGGATGTAACCCTCTCCGCATTTTCCGAAAGCGTCGCCGGGAACAACGGCTACTCTGTGCTTTTCAATCAGCTGTTCGCAGAATTCCTGTGATGAAAGTCCTGTTTTCCTTATGGACGGGAAAATGTAGAATGCACCCTCAGGTTCAAAGCAATCAAGACCCATTTCATTGAAGCCTTTTACGATAAGACGTCTTCTCATATCGTATTCGCCACGCATATATTCAATGTCTTTTTTGCAATCCTTAAGTGCTGTTACTGCGGCATACTGGCTCATTGTAGGCGAACACATTATGCCGTACTGGTGAATCTTCAGCATCTGGGTAACAATAGGAGCGGGTCCTGCGGCAAAACCGAGCCGCCAGCCTGTCATCGAAAACGCTTTTGAAAAACCGTTTATAAGAACGGTACGTTCTTTCATACCGTCTATTTCAACGATAGAACAGTGCTCCTCGTCACCGTAGGTAAGCTCTGAATATATCTCGTCGGAAATAACGATTATATCTGTGCCTCTGATTACCTCCGCGATTGCCTCAAGGTCGGATTTTCTCATAACCGCACCTGTGGGATTGTTCGGGTAAGGAAGTACAAGAGCCTTTGTTTTCGGGGTTATATGCGCTTTCAGTGCTTCGGCGGTCAGCTTGAAGCCGTTTTCAACGCTTGTTTCTATAGCAACGGGTGTGCCGTTTGCAAGTGTTACAATAGGACCGTAACAGACAAAGCTGGGCTGAGGGATAAGTACCTCATCGCCCGTATCAATGAGCGCTCTTATAGCAAGGTCTATCGCTTCCGAGCCGCCGACCGTTACAAGTATCTCGTGCAAGGGGTCGTAGCTGACGTGCAGTCTGTCATTGATATAGTCGTTGATAGCAATGCGAAGGTCGGCAAGACCTGCGTTTGCGGTATAGTTTGTATGTCCTTTTTCAAGAACTCTGATTGCTTCTTTTCTTATTGCCCACGGTGTCTTGAAATCAGGCTCACCGACCGACAGTGATATAACATCATCATAGCTTGCGGCTATGTCAAAAAACTTTCTTATACCCGAAAACTGCAGATCCTGCACCTTTCGGGAAAGTATATTTTCATAATCCATCACGGAGATACCAAACTCCTTTCGTCCGTGTTCTTTAAGAACATCTTGTCTTTTTCCTTATATCTGTGCAGAATGAAATGCGTTGTTGTGCTGAGAACGCCGCCTAAAGGCGCTAATCTGTCCGTTACGAACATAGCTACATCACGCAGATTTGTACCTTTGATAGTTACGGCAAGGTCATAACCGCCGCTCATCAGGTATACCGATGAAACCTCATCATACTGAGCGATAACTGCCGCTACATCATCATAACCGCACAGTATTTCGGGGGAAACTCTGACTTCGATAAAGGCGCAGACGGAGTTTCTGTCGAATTCTTCTTCGTTGATGATTGCGGTATAGCCGATTATCATTCCGCTCTTTTCAAGCTCCGCTATCATCGCCGCCACATCGTCAGCCGAGGTATCAAGCATCGCCGCCAACTGTTCGTTTGAAAGTCTGGCGTCCTGTCTTAAAAGGTCAACAAGCTTTTCTTTCTTTGTCATAATCTTATCCTCCGAATTATTATAGCTTTATAAATGTGGGATTACGTTTCTTGAAAAATGCAAGTTCTGTAAAGCCCACACTTCTTGCGAGTTCTATAGCCTCCGGAATACCTTTTCCGAGGTCTTGCGTGCAATGTGCGTCCGAGCCGACAGTAAGTATTTTACCGCCAAGCTCTTTATAAAGTCTTACATAGTATTCATCAGGTAGCGTAAGACCTATCTTCTGTCTGAGTCCGCTTGAATTTATCTCGATACCTATATCGTTTTTTATAAGGGCAGAGAATATCTCCTTGATTATCGGAAGGTACTTGCTCATATCTATGTAAAGCTCCGATTCGCCCACGATATAACGCAGAGGGTATGTCAGGTGACCCAGTACGTCAAATTCGCCCCACCGAGCCATTTCAAGCATTTCCTCAAAGTACAGCTTCATTATCATTTCGGGCTGTACCTCGTTATAATCGAGCAGATAAAAATCCTCCCAGCCGTTGCACATATGGAGCGAGCCGATTATAAAGTCATAATCATAGCTTGACAGCATTCTTTTTGTAAGCTCCATATCCTGTAAAGGCTGACCCAGCTCAACACCGTATGCCATATTTATCTTATCCGCATACTTTTTAATAAGGGCAGGAGAGATCTCCGACGCTCGTTTTACAGGTTCTTCATAGAGATATTCCTCATCGTAGAATTTATTTATTTCAAGGTGATCTGTGAGCGAGTAATATCTGATACCAAGCTCTGTCGCTTGTCTGACCATTTCTTCCGGATCGTTACTGCCGTCGGGGGACAGATTTGAGTGATTGTGTACGTCCATCAGAATTTCGGGGTCGTTCATATTTGCTACCTTCCTTTTGCGGTTGTTCTATATCTATACATATTTTATTTTACCACAAACAAAGCTGTTTGTCTATTGTAATATTCAAATTAATTGTGAAGATTGCAAAAAAATACCGAGGAAATAAATTCCCCGGTAAGATTTTATTTGTCATTGTCAAGATTGTTGTTGACACCGTATGAAAGCGTCAGCAGGCTGTCGCCCAGATGAACGTTTTCAACGATTATGTTTTTATGCTCAACGTTAATGTCGTAGTGCGAGAAGTTCCAGAACGATCTCACACCAAGCTCTGTAAGGCGGTCGACTATCTCCTTTGTAACCGATTTCGGTATACATAAAACAGCAACCTCCGGCTTATTTTCACGGCAGAACTTTTCAAGATCGTCAATATCGGTTATTGTCAGCTTTCCGAGAGGATTTCCGACTATTTTCTTGTTGGAGTCGAATATACCGATAAGACTGCATCCGCTTTTTTCAAAATTAATGTGAACGGCAAGCGCAGTGCCGAGATTACCCGCACCGATAAGAATCGTTTTTCTGTGCTTGTCAACGCCGAGAATACGTCCTATTTCTTTACGGAGTTCCGAAACATTGTAGCCGTAGCCCTGTTGCCCGAAGCCGCCGAAGCAATTGAGATCCTGTCTTATTTGTGATGCGGTAAGGTGCATTCTCTCCGATAATTCTCTTGAAGAAATCTTAGAGATCTGCTGATCCTCCAGCTCGCCGAGAAAGCGGTAGTAGCGGGGAAGTCTGCGTATTACTGAATTTGATATATTAATGCTTTTCGACAAGATACTGCCTCCTTACAGTTTTTATTGAAATCAGAGTGTTGCTTTAAGTCTGTTGTTGATTTCAAGCAGGAAGTCCTCTGTGTTTACCTTTCTCTTGTTGTCAAGATTTGAAAGTACATAGAGGTCACCGGTCATAACACCGTCTTCAATCGTCTTTATAGTAGCCTTTTCGAGCTTATCTGCAAAGTCGGAAAGCTCCTTGTTGCCGTCAAGCTCGCCGCGTTTTCTTAATGCGCCCGTCCACGCAAACAGGGTAGCTACCGAGTTCGTTGAGGTTTCCTCACCCTTTAAGTGCTTGTAGTAGTGACGTGTTACCGTGCCGTGTGCGGCTTCATACTCGTAAACGCCTGTGGGAGAAACAAGTACGGATGTCATCATACCGAGGCTTCCGAAAGCTGTTGCCACCATATCGGACATTACATCGCCGTCATAATTCTTGCAAGCCCAGATATATCCGCCCTCAGAACGTACAACTCTTGCTACAGCGTCATCAATCAGTGTATAGAAGTATGTGATACCTGCGGCATCAAACTTTTCCTTGTATTCATTATCGAATATTTCCTGGAAAATATCCTTGAATGTATGGTCATACTTCTTGGAAATAGTATCCTTGGTCGCAAACCAGAGATCCTGCTTTGTGTCGAGCGCAAAGTTGAAGCAGGCTCTTGCAAAGCTGGCGATACTTGCGTTTATGTTGTGAAGTCCCTGAATGATGCCGTCAGAACCGCTGAACTTGTGGATAAGCTGTCTTGTTTCGTTTCCGTCCTTATCTGTCACAACAAGCTCTGCTGTACTGCCGTCGGCAACCTTCATCTCGGAGTTTTTGTAAACATCGCCGTAAGCGTGACGTGCAATGGTTATCGGCTTTTTCCAGCCGGGCAGCAGAGGAGTGATACCCTTTACGATAATGGGGGCTCTGAATACGGTACCGTCAAGGATAGCACGGATAGTACCGTTGGGCGACTTCCACATTTCCTTTAAGTTGTATTCTGTCATTCTCTGTGCGTTGGGAGTGATTGTTGCACACTTTACCGCTACACCGTATTTCTTTGTAGCGTTTGCGGAATCAATCGTTACCTGATCGTTTGTTTCGTTTCTGTGAACAAGACCGAGATCGTAATAATCTGTCTTTAAGTCAACATACGGGCAGATAAGTATATCCTTGATCATCTTCCAGATAATTCTGGTCATTTCGTCGCCGTCCATCTCAACGATGGGGGTGGTCATCTGAATCTTTGACATTATAGCCGTTCCTTTCGATATTACTTGTTGTGCTTAGTGTAGTTAAGCAGACCGCCTGCGAGCATCATACCCTTGCCACGCTCGGATAATTCGCAGGTAACCTTGTATTCTGTACCCTTTGTTATATTCTTGACGGTTATCTCAGTACCGTTTTCTATAGCGTTTCTTATGCCGGGAAGCTCAAGAACATCGTCACGGTCGATTTTGTCATAATCAGCCTCGTCTACAAAGCACAGAGGAAGAATACCGTTGTTGATAAGGTTCTGTCTGTGAATACGGGCAAACGATTTGCAGATTATAGCCTTTACGCCGAGATAAAGAGGAGCAAGTGCGGCGTGTTCTCTTGAAGAACCCTGACCGTAGTTTGCACCGCCGACGATAATGCTCTTGCCAAGCTCCTTTGCTCTTGTCGGGAATGTTTCATCGCATACTGTAAAGCAGTATTCCGAAATTGCGGGGATGTTTGAACGCAGAGGTAATATCTTTGCACCTGCAGGCATAATATGGTCTGTGGTGATATTGTCGCCGACCTTGAGTGAAACCTCTGCCTTTATATCTTCCGCCAGAGGAACGTTTACGGGGAAGGGCTTTATGTTCGGTCCTCTGAGAACTTCTACATTTGGAGCTTCCTCAGGTGAAGCGGGAGGAACTACCATATTGTCGTTTATAAGGAACTTTTCGGGCATTACATAGGGAGGCATATCTCCTGCAAGTCTGGGATCTGTGAATACACCTGTGAGTGCCGAGATTGCAGCTGTTTCGGGAGATACGAGATAGATCTGACCGTCCTTTGTTCCGCTTCTGCCTAAGAAGTTTCTGTTGAAGGTACGCAGAGAGATTCCCTTTGAGTTGGGTGACTGACCCATACCTATGCACGGACCGCAAGCACTTTCAAGAATTCTTGCACCTGCACCGATAAGAATTGATAACGCACCGCAGTCTGCAAGCATATTGAATACCTGCTTTGAGCCGGGAGCTATTGAAAGGCTTACATCGGGATGTACTGTCTTGCCCTTTAATATATGAGCAACCTTGAGCATATCCTGTAATGAGGAGTTGGTACATGAACCGATACATACCTGATCTATCTTGATTGCACCGATTTCTTTTACGGTTTTTACATTGTCGGGGCTGTGAGGACAAGCTGCCATAGGAACAAGCTCGGAGAGATCAATGTTGATTTCTTCATCGTATACGGCGTCGGTATCTGCGCTGAGAGCAACGAAGTCTTCTTCACGATCCTGTGCCTTTAAGAAAGCAAGAGTTGTTTCATCGGAGGGGAATATAGATGTTGTAGCGCCAAGCTCCGCACCCATGTTCGTGATAGTTGCACGTTCGGGAACGCTGAGGCTCTTAACGCCTTCACCGCAGTATTCGATAACCTTGCCTACGCCGCCTTTTACGGACATTATCTGAAGTACCTTTAAGATTACATCCTTTGCGGAAACCCAGTCGTTCAGTTTTCCTGTGAGGTTTACCTTTACAACCTTGGGCATTGTTATGTAATATGCGCCGCCGCCCATTGCTACCGCAACATCAAGACCGCCTGCACCCATAGCGAGCATACCTATACCGCCGCCTGTGGGAGTGTGGCTGTCAGAGCCGATAAGCGTCTTGCCGGGCTTGCCGAAACGCTCAAGGTGTACCTGGTGGCAGATGCCGTTACCGGGACGTGAGAAATAGATTCCGTGTTTCTTTGCAACACTGCCTATGTATCTGTGGTCATCGGCGTTTTCAAAGCCTGACTGGAGCGTGTTGTGGTCGATATAAGCGAGTGAACGCTCGGTTTTTACTCTGTCGATACCCATAGCCTCAAACTGAAGATATGCCATTGTACCGGTAGCGTCCTGTGTCAGAGTCTGGTCGATACGCAGACCTATTTCAGTGCCTTTTATCATCTCGCCGTCAATTATGTGGTTCTTGATGATTTTTTCGGTAAGGGTAAGTCCCTTGCTTTCGTTGTTTCCCATTTTTGTCCTCCTGAAAAAAAGATTACAGTTAATTATACATTATATTAAAGTAAAAGTCAAGAATTTGCAACCGTTTATGAAAGAAGGAGTGCGTGAAATTGCAAAAAATTATTTGTGGATGTTGCACAAGCGACAAAGGAGTTTATTAGAGGATTTATAGAAATTCGTTTCTGAGCGATCCGATTTTATGAAATTTGAGAAAATAAACCCGTTTCGGTTGACTTCGACAGTAGGGATATTGTATAATTTACTGTGTATCCCGTATTGACGGGAGCTTTTACGAGGCGTATTTACTGCGTGCTGAACAACATTAACGAAAGATCCGAGGAAGATATATGTCCGTAAAAAAGAAAACAGCTATAATACTGCTCACCGCAGCCGCAATGTTGATTTCAGGCGGATGCGGCAAAGCGTTGGTATTTGATAACGAACCGCAGGATACAACCGGCGGAAATATAATAAGCGGTATTCCGTTGACGGAAAGCAAGATAAAGCCCGCACTCAGCATACCCGAACAGACAGGCTCGCATACTACGACCGCAACTACAAAAAAGAAAACAGAAACCTCACCGAAGGAAAATTCATCCGCCGATGAGCCGTCTGTCGATACGTCTTATGACGAACCGCCCGTTCCCGATGAGGAGATTCCGTCTGTGGAAACTGTGACATCGGCTGCTACAACAAAAAAAGATGTGACTGTAACATCAAAAAAGAATGATAATGTTCCCACCGCCACCGATAATCTGCCTGTAAACAGCTATACGGCACTGAATTATAACGAGGTGAAGGGCGTATGGATATGGTATTCCGAATTGTACCCGATTCTTACCGGAAAAAGCGAGTCACAGCTCAGAAGCGGTATAGGCGAGTATTACGATAACTGTCTTTCGCTTGGTATCAATACGGTCTATGTTCATGTCCGTCCCTTTGGCGACGCAATATATAAATCCGACTATTTTCCGTGGTCAAAGTACTGCACGGGATATATCGGAAAAGATCCCGGCTATGATCCGCTCAAGGTCATGATAGACGAGGCACACGCAAGAGGTATTTCTTTTCAGGCGTGGGTCAATCCTTTACGCTGTTATTACGAAGATGATGCACCTGATGTAAGCACAACGTATAAAACGGGTCAGTGGTATGACACGAAGGACGGCGACTATATAGTCAAGGTCAAATCTTACTGGTGGCTCAATCCCGCCTATAAGGAGGTTACAGACCTTATCGCAAACGGAGCGGCGGAGCTTGTTTCAAAATATGATGTTGACGGCGTACATATAGACGATTATTTCTATCCCACAACGGAAGCGTATTTTGACAGCATTGCGTTCAATGCTTCATCATATAGCAGTCTGTCACAGTTCAGACTGGATAATTGCAGCCGTATGGTAGCGGATATGTATAAGGCTGTGAAGTCGCACAATCCTACCGCATTGTTCGGGGTCAGCGCACAGGGCAATGTTACAAACAATGAAACACAGCTTTATGCAGATGTTGAAAAATGGTCAAAAGAGGATGGCTATGTCGATTATATGGCACCTCAGATATATTACGGTTTTGATAACGGCGGTCAGCCGTTTGAACAGGTGGTCGAGCAGTGGGATAAAATGCTCGCCGGTACCGGAAAATCGCTTATACCCGGTCTTGCGGTGTACAAGATAGGCACTGAGGACGAATGGGCAGGAAGCGGAAAGTATGAATGGCAAAATGATAAAGAAATAATAAAAAGGCAGATTGTAAAATCGCAGAAAACGTCGAATTACGGCGGCGTTATTCTTTACAGCTATCAGTTCATTTTTGAGCCTGACAGCAATGTTAAAACAGCTGTTAATAAGGAAATAGCGGCATTCAAGCCGCTTCTTACGCAGTAAGTGCCGTAATAATCGGAAGGAAGAGCAGAAGATGAGAAATAAATTTATCAGAATAATGGCAGGAGTGCTGTCGGCTTTTATGCTTTTGTCACAGCTGACTGCCGTTGCTGAGGAAAACACAAGTGAAAACACATCCGCATCGGCAGAATCGGCCGAGCAGTCAAAACAGACAACTCCGCAGATAGCCGAGCCTAAGCTGACTTTATCGAACGAGCTTAAAGCAACAGTGATAAATTTAGGAGATTTTGCGGCTGAGAAGTTCGGCGAGAATTTTTCAAAAAAGCTGGATAACCTCATTGCTTACGGTATGAATGGAGTGTACATCAACCCTTACGGAAAAGACGGTACATATTATACCACAAATATGAACAAGAGCGGTGACAGGCTTGAAAAGGCTCTTGAGGCGGCTACTAAAAAGGGAATGCAGAGATATGTCTATTTCGACATAAACAAAACAATGGCGGCTTGCCCCGATGGCGAGGACTGCTACGATTATCTTGTGAGCGAGGCTCATAAATTTGCACTCAAATACAGATGCAACGGCATAATACTTACTGGATTTTACGGTACGAACAATAACAGCGCTTATGAAGAATATATGAAGAACGGCTCGGGCATAGGCTATAAGAACTGGCTTTATGATACGGTTGAATATAAGTTCTCAACCGTGAGCGGTGTTATTCGTCTGTCGGACAATTCCATAGCGGTCGGCATTGACGCAAAGGATGTCTGGGCAAACGCTTCGAAGAATAAAAAGGGCAGTGATACATCTGCAAAGTATACTGCTTTCTATAACGGCTATGCCGATACCAAGTCTTTTGTAGAAAAGGGTCTTACGGATTTTATTGTAGTCAATGCGTCCGGTTCGCTTGACAATGAAACTGTCGGATTTGAGAACGTTTGTTCTTGGTGGAGCGATGTTGCTAAATCTGCGAAGATACCGTTCTATATTGTTCACCATAACGAGAAAATAGGAACAGATGAAGACGGCTGGGGTGTTGAGGATCAGCTTCTCAAACAGCTTGCAAAAGCCGATGAGCTTGATAATTATTCGGGAAGCGTGTTCTATTCGGAGAAATCTCTTGAGGAAAACCCGATGGGAACAACAGATACCCTCACGAAGTATTTCAACGAGCAGATAAATGTTGACAGCCTTTTTGAAGACCTTGAAATGACATCGCCGTATTACACGAATTATTCGACGGATGATACATCGGTAGCGTTCATGGGTACGTTTGACGAGAATTTTGACGTATATTTTGACGGTGAAAAATTATCGCTTAACGAGGCGGGAAACTTCTACTTTGAAAAACAGCTTGAAGTCGGAATGAACACTTTCGTTATAACACACAAAGGCAAAACCATATATTATAACATCGAACGTACAATCAACGTTCTTAAATCTATAGGAAGCTCCGTAGCGGAGGGCAAGACGCTAAAGGTCGACGGAGGAATGGCGGTATCCGTGCTTGCGGTCGCCTATAAAGGCTCTTATGCTACAGCTACGCTCGGCGGCACTACGATTGAGCTTACCGAAAACGCAAAATCGGATGTTGTTGACATTAACTCATCGTATGCGGCATTTACAGGAAAAATTGTCGTTCCCGAGGGCATAGTCGATGAGGAACAGTATCTCGGAAATGTTGAAATTTCCGCTTCATATGCAGGATATTCAAGAACATATATAGGTGCCGAGGTCATTGTAAACGCAGTAAAGCTGCCCGATAAGAATATAGAGATAATCGACAAGATCCCGACAGATCAAAGCTCTTTCGGTACGGGAGAGATAGTCGGACGACTGTCTGCCGCCGTTTCGGAGGATACAAGCGTTACTTATGTAAAGCTGAACAAGAACTTTGCTTATATCTATGATGGTGCAAATACCGATTCTGTCAATCCTCCGAACGTGGGTCAGCTTCCCGAAGGCACGCTCGACTATTATAAGAGCGAATGGGACGAATATTATGTCACAACATCGGGCAAGCGATTCCTTAAGGAAGATGCCGACCTTACAAGCGGTGTCGGAATGGGTGAGAATCCTCTTGTTGTCAATGCAATAGGAAATATGGGCGGAGATTCGTTCATACAGATGGCGCTGGAGGATCGCTCGTCATTTACTGTTACCCCTATCGGAAATGACTATTATTCCGGTTATGACGGCGAGTTCAACCTTGATGATTTCACGGCTACTCATATCAACATCACGTTTGATAATATAACCTCGGTTACTGCACTTCCCGATTTTGACAACTGTACAGTGTTCAGTGCGGGTGAGTGGCAGCAGGTAGACGTTGACGGCGTTATGAAGTTCCGGCTCGTGCTTAAATTAAGACAGCCGGGAGTTTATGCCGGAAACAGTGCCACATACGACAGCGAAGGCAATCTGCTGTTCAAGTTCGAGATACTTACAAACGACATCAGTAATATGACTATAGTAATTGATCCCGGTCACGGTGTGACTGAGTACGGCTATGACGATCCCGGTGCGATAGGACATATTGAAGAAGCAGGCGCAAACCTTGCGGTAGCAAAACTGGTTGAATCGAAGCTCAAGGCTCTGGGCGTAAACGTTGTAAGGCTCAAGACCGAAAGCGAATTCTACGATACAAAACGCAGACCTTATTATGCCCGTGATTACGGCTGTGATTTATACATAGCCATTCATTCAAATAAGGCGGGTTCGGAAAGTCCGAGAGGAACAGAGTGCTATTATTACACATCGTACTCTCAGCCGCTCGCCGAGTCGCTCACAAGGCACGTTTCGTCATATTTCAGCAATAATGTTTATTCCGATGGAGCAAACTGCAACAGAGGAGCGCAGTACAGCTATATGTGGACAACAAAACAGCAGGATTTCCCGTCGGTACTTATAGAAATGGGATTTGTCAGCAACTATGAGGATGCGATGGCTCTTGCAAATTCGACCGACCAGGACGGTATAGCACAGGCTATTGTGGACGGAATAAAGGAATATGTAACAAGAAGCGGCGTATCATCATATTGATATACCTGTGTTTAAAAATGCGGCAAGTTAAAATTGCCGCATTTTTAGTATACTTTCTGCAAAAGAAATAAAAAATACTTGCAATTTGCGACGGTCTTTGATATAATAACAATGTACTATGCGAAAGGACAGGTTTCCTTTGCGGATATGATACTAATTTAATTAAAAGAAATGGGGACTTCCAATGCCAGCAAATATAGTTGTAGGAACTCAGTGGGGCGACGAAGGAAAGGGTAAGATTATTGATATTATCGCTTCCAGAGCCGATGTGGTCGTTCGTTCACAGGGTGGTAACAATGCAGGACATACTGTAGTAAATGACGGTCAGACTTACAAACTCCATCTGATCCCTTCGGGCATTCTTTATAAAAATACGCTCTGCCTTATAGGTGCCGGTGTAGTGCTTGATCCTAAGGATCTTTTATCCGAGATCGACAGCCTTTCACCAAGAGGCGTTTCTTTCGACAACCTCAAGATAGATCCCAGAGCGCACGTTGTTATGCCGTGGCACATTACTCTTGACGGACTTTCAGAAAAATTCAGAGGCAACTCCGATATAGGTACTACAAAGCGTGGTATAGGTCCTTGCTATATGGATAAATACGAGCGTTGCGGTATCCGTGTCTATGATCTTGTTCATCCCGAAGTTTTCGCAGAAAAGGTAAGAATGACAGGTAAACTCAAGAATAAGATAATCACAGAAGTTTACGGCGGCGAGCCTCACGATATTGAAGCTATCATAAAGGAATATACCGAATACGGCAAGCGTCTTGCAAAGTACGTTGACGATGTATCGGTAATCGTATACGAGGCTGCAAAGGCAAACAAGACGATAATGTTCGAGGGCGCACAGGCAACACTGCTTGACATCGACTTCGGTACTTATCCTTATGTTACTTCTTCTCATCCGCTTTCCGCAGGTGTTTGTGTAGGTACAGGCGTAGGACCTATGATTATTTCAAACATCATAGGTGTTGCAAAGGCTTATACAACAAGAGTAGGTAAGGGTCCTTTCCCGACAGAGCTTGATGATGAGACAGGCGAAACAATCAGAAACAAGGGCGGCGAGTTCGGTACTACGACAGGCAGACCCAGAAGAACAGGTTGGTTTGACGCTGTTATTGTACGTCATTCCGTAAGAGTAAACGGACTTTCTTCACTTGCTATAAACAAGCTGGATACGCTCGGCGGCATTGGTGATTTAAAGGTGTGCGTTGCTTATAAGAAGCCCGACGGCACTGTTATTGAGAATTTCCCCGCAGCGCTTGAAGAGCTTGCCGATTGTGTACCCGTATATGAAACTCTCAAGGGCTTTGACGATGATATATCTTCCTGCCGCAGCTTTGACGAACTGCCCGAGGCGTGCAAGAAGTACATCGAAAGACTTGAAGAACTCTGCGACTGCCACATCTCTATGGTAGGTGTAGGCCCCGACAGAGAGCAGATAATCGAAAGATAACAAATACGATAACAATACTGTAGGACGTGTTTTATTGAATATACTTTTTATCGGGGATGTTGTAGGACAGAAATCCTGCGCTAATCTCAGAGAAAAATTACCGCTACTCAAAAAAGAGTATAATATTGATACCGTTATTGTGAATGGCGAAAATTCTGCTGACGGTAACGGCATTACGCCCGTTACCGCAAAATACCTTTTAGAAAGCGGAGCCGATGTTATTACTACCGGCAATCATTGTTTCCGCAGAAAAGAGATGGACGCTTTTTACGAAACGTCGGATTTTGTTATCCGCCCTGCGAATTTTCCGGATGATGTTGTCGGTAAAGGATATACGATTCTTGACCACGGGAGATATTCCGTATGCGTCATTAATCTTATGGGTGTGGTTTTCATGCAGAACCTTGAAAATCCGTTCCACTGTATCGACAGGATTCTGAGTGAAGTGAAGTCAAAGGTGATCATCGTTGATTTTCACGCTGAGGCAACATCTGAGAAAAGAGCGCTCGGACACTATCTGACGGGCAGAGTATCGGCGGTGCTTGGTACTCATACTCACGTCCAGACAGCCGATGAAGAGATTCTTGGCGGTCATACAGGTTACATCACCGATGTCGGAATGACAGGTGTAACAGATTCCGTACTGGGAATCAAAAAAGAGATTATTATCAGCAATATGATGACAGGCTATCCGCAGAGATATGAATACGCAGACGGCGACTATTTTATTTGCGGCGTTGTTGTATCTGTTGATGAAAAAAGCGGTATCTGTACCTCTATCAAGAGAATCAGATACTGAATAAATTACCGGGAGGTTTAAAATGGAAGTAGTAAAAGTTTCAGCAAAATCCGTTCCAAAGTCGGTTGCAGGCGCTATAGCAGCAGTTATTCGTGAAAACGGCGAAGTTGAAGTTCAGGCTGTAGGCGCAGGTGCTTCTAATCAGGCAGTAAAAGCTATTGCAATATCCAGAAGCTATATGGCTTTATCCGGCGTGGATCTTGTTTGCATTCCCGCTTTCACAACTGTCAGCATTGACGGTGAAGAACGCACTGCGATGAAGTTCATCGTTGAATGCAGATAAGCAATTATCATTATTGTTTAATGTAATTAAGAGGAGAATTTTTCCGGAATTCCGGGGCCGCTCTGACGTATTTTGTCAGGGCGGATTTTTTTGCATATAATACGCCTTACTGTAAATTATATTGATATAGTACGGAGGACTTTATGACGGATATAATTGTAATTGACAGTGAGGAATCACTGTCCCTGCTTATAGCGGAAACACTTTCACGTTCATTTTCGGTACGGTTTTATAATATGAATTCAATGTATCTGTCGGGGGAGGGCAATGCTGTAAACTTGTGGCGTACCGATTCGTTACATGGACTTGTAACGGATGATTGCATTGTTGTAATGGGTGAAAATACTGCGGCTATTCCAAGACTTATACCCGATACGGCGGTAATAATAGCAAACGCTCTCAACAAAGAACAGATGAATACTTTGTCATATCTGACGTGTAATGTGATAACTTGCGGAAATCTTATAATGGATACGGTTTCATATACAAGTATTACAGATGAGGAAATATCGGTTTCATTCGGCAGGACGGTAACCACGCTTGACGGCGATGAAATACAGCCGTTTGAAATACCCGTAAAGAGAAACGGTGCCGAGAGCCTGTACGAGATTATGGCAGTCACTGCTTTACGTCTGCTGACAGGCGATAATTCGATTATAGAAGAAGTGTAAAGTGCGTTGAAGAGATGAATAAAATATAGCTTATGCACTTGTATTTTTCTCGTGTCTGGTGTATAATGTATACAATAGCATTATAGTAGTTAAGTGTGCCCTTTGGCACGGATACTGTTATTTACGGTTACGCAGTGCAGATTTGCCTGCGGGAAAGGCAGTTAATCTATGAATAAAAAAGTTAATAATACAGGCGCAAGTCTGAGAATATCAAATGATGTGCTTACAAAAATTGCAGAGGTTGCGGCAACCGAAATAAGAGGCGTTGCGTCTGAGGGCGAGCATCTTGTTATCTGCGACAAGAATATGGCTCAGTTTACGGGAAAAATTATGCCTCAGTCACCGGTTAAGGCAGTACTGAAAAACGATGCTGTCGAGGTTACAGTAAGCATTGTTGTGTTGCAGGGCTTCAAGGCGGAGAATGTAGCACGCTCCGTACAGGAGAGCGTAAAGTCTGCTATACAGAATATGGCAGGCATATCCGTATCTAAGGTAAATGTAAAAATTGCTGATATTATGCTTTCAAAATCAGCTGATTAAATAAAGGAAACAGATTAAATGACAGAAAGAAAACTTACACGTCACGAAATGAGAGAAGCGGCTTTACTTATTCTCTTTCAGATGAAACTTAACCCCGAAACGCTTGACGAGATACTGGAGGATTGCAAAGAGTCCTTTGAGATGGAATACAATTCCCAGTCGGTGAAGCTGGCAAAGGGTGTTGCAGAGCATGAAGATGAGCTGAACGGCATCATCGAAAGCTATTCACCCTCAAGAAAGCTAGACAGAATTTCGTACATAAACCTTGCTATTATGAAAATAGCACTGTATGAAATGAAATACTGCCCGTCCGTACCCGATAAGGTGGCCATAAACGAGGCAATAGAATTTGCAAAGGAATATGCCGACAAGACAGATGTACGCTTTATAAACGGCGTTCTCAATTCATATTATAAGGACAATCCGACAAAGGAACAGCCTGATGCCTGATTTTTTTACCGTAACGGTTTCTCAGGTGACAAGACGGCTTTCGATGATAGTAAAGGGCGATAAGGCTCTGAACGATTTATATGTTTCGGGCGAGATTTCGAATTTTACCTTGCATAAAGCGTCAGGACATATGTATTTCACGCTGAAGGACGAAACGGCTTCAATAAAATGCGTTATGTTTGCAGGTAATGCCCGCAGTCTTGATTTCACTCCGTACAGCGGTCAGAGCGTAATCGTTCACGGAAGCGTAAATGTTTACGAGCGTGACGGAGCTAATCAGATTTATGTCACTGATATGATCGAAAGGGGACAGGGTGAGCTTGCTCTTGCGTATGAACAGGCAAAGCGTGAGCTTGAGGCAGGCGGATATTTCAATAAAAAGCGTCCCATACCGAAACAGCCGAAAAAGGTTTGCATTATAACCGCTGAAAAGGGTGCGGCACTTCAGGATATGCTGAATATCATTGCAAGACGAAGACCTATACTGGAAGTGGTTTTTATTCCGGTAACGGTACAGGGAGCATACGCACCGTCAACCCTTATCAAAGCGTTGGCTCTGGCTCAGAGTACAGGCTCAGATCTTATCATTATCGGCAGGGGCGGAGGCTCGGCAGAGGACTTGTCGTGCTTTAACGATGTCGGATATGCGAAGGCACTGTACAACAGCGAGATCCCGACAATTTCCGCTGTAGGACACGAAACGGATTTTACCATTTCCGATTTCGTAGCGGATTTCAGAGCTCCAACACCGTCTGCGGCGGCTGAAATAGCTACTGCGGTTACCTGCGATGATCTTTCGGAGCATATCGAGCTTGTTTATGACAGGCTCAGCGATATTATCCACTCAAAGACAGACAGCTACGAACAGCTTATAGACAGTATACAAAGGCACATTTCAGCTTACAGTCCCGGACAAAGAATAGAAAGATCCGAAAGGGAACTTGTGCTTATAAGCGGTAAAATCAGAACGGCAACCGACGCAGTTATTACAAAAAACAGCGTGTTGCTTGACAATTATTTGGACAAGATAGAGGCGTTAAGCCCGATAAACGTGTTAAAACGCGGATACAGTGCAGTAACCAAAAACAACAGCGCCGTAAACAGTATCGGTGATATCGAACAAAACGATACCGTTGAGATACTATTTGCGGACGGTACGGCTACAGCACAGATAAAGGAAATACACGAAAATAATAAGGAGCGTTTTAGATGAGCTTTGAAACAGCCATGAAAAGACTTGATGAAATCTCAGTACAGATGGAACAGCCCGATATAACACTTGACAATTCGATGAAGTGTTATAAAGAAGCGGTCGAGCTTATAGCTTTTTGCCGTAAGTATATTGATGAAGCAAAGCTGACGGTACAGAAACTGGAAGAGGTTTAAAATGACAGCAGAGAAGTACACCTTTCCTGAAAACGACGGCGGATTTGACGCTGTGTTCAGGGAATACCGTGCGATTTTCGAGAAGCAGCTTAGAACGGTATGTGATTCATTCTGTGATAACGGTGCAAAATACAAGGCTCTTTATGATGCGGCATCATACAGCCTTGAGGCAGGCGGAAAACGCATAAGACCCGTGCTTGTTTTTGAAATGTGCAGAGTGTGCGGCGGAGATATAAACGATGCCGTGCCTGCCGCTGTTGCCGTTGAGATGATCCATACATTCTCGCTTATTCACGATGATCTTCCTTGTATGGATGATGACGATATGAGAAGAGGCAGACCGAGCTGTCATAAGGCACACGGCGAGGCTGTGGCACTGCTGGCAGGTGACGCATTATCCGCCTATGCAGGTAAATATATCTGCGACAGCGACTTACCCGCCGAAAAAAAGACGACGATGATAAAAGAACTGTATGACAGGACGCTCGGCATGATAGAGGGGCAGACGATAGACACGGACGGAAAATTCGACACGCTTGACGGATTGCTGTCAATGTACGAAATGAAGACCTCCGAGCTTCTTACTGCGGCTTCTGTTATGGGATGTATAGCGGCAGGCGCAGATGAGGAAAAAATATCGGCGGCAAGAGCCTATGCGCACGATGTCGGACTTGCTTTTCAGATTGTGGACGATATTCTTGACGTTACATCTACAGTGGAAGAACTCGGTAAGCCTATAGGCAGTGATGCACAGCAGGAAAAGACTACAAGCGTTACTCTTTTAGGACTTGATAAAGCAAGGGAGCTTGCAAAAAAATATACCGAAGGGGCTGAAAACGCACTTTCGGCATTTGAAAACAACGAGTTTTTGTGCCGGCTTACCGATTTGCTTTTAAACAGAAAAAATTGACAGTGGAATATAACCCCGGAGGGTCAGACATAAATGAGAACTGATCAGATCAATGTTATCCTGCTGATTGCACTTATCAGCTGGGGTACTGCACAGATTTTAAAAACGTTGATACATTTCATAAAGACGAAGAACTTTAAAGCGGAGCGCCTTACGGGTGCGGGCGGTATGCCGTCAGCACATTCGGCTACCGTATGTGCGACAGCAATAACCACTTGCAGAGTCTGCGGAATATGCTCACCCGAGTTTGCACTTGCTATGATACTTGCTATGGTAGTAATGTATGATGCTATGGGCGTAAGACGATCTGCAGGACTTCAGGCTAAGGAGATCAATCGTCTGAGGCGTGTCGTCAATGAACTTGACGAGGAATTTATGGACAAGTTCGACGATAAGGTTGACGAGATTGAAGAAAAGAAGCCTGAAGAAATACATGAACTGAAGGAATTTCTCGGACATACGCCGCTTGAGGTGCTCTGTGGCGCATTGCTCGGAATACTTATAGCTATGGCTGTACCGATACAGGTGGTCGGCTGATAGAATAATATCGGGAGATACAATTTGATACTGAAAAACGATATGTCCGCCGAGTATTTGAAATCGCTTACTCCCGAACAAAGAAAAAAGCTGTGTTCGGAGATAAGACAGTTACTTGTGAAAACGGTAACGGTAAACGGCGGTCATCTTGCGTCAAACCTCGGTACAGTTGAACTTACGGTGGCAATGCACACCGTGTTTGACTCTCCGAAGGATAAATTTGTTTTTGATGTAGGACATCAGTCCTATACACATAAGATAATTACGGGCAGAGCGGGAAAAATGAATACTCTGCGCTGTGAGGGCGGTATTTCCGGATTTCCGAAGGCGGAAGAATCCGAGCATGACGCTTTTATCGGCGGTCACAGCAGTATTTCTATTTCTGCGGCACTCGGTATTGCCGAGGCTATGAGGTCAGACGGCGACGATCACAGCGTTGTTGCTGTTATAGGCGACGGCGCATTAACCGGCGGAGAGGCTTACGAAGGACTTAACAATGCCGGAAAAAGCCGCTGTAACCTGATAGTGGTGCTGAACGATAACGAGATGTCGATCTCCAAAAATACCGGTGCGCTCGCTTTGTATCTGGCGCAGATACGGTCTACAAGAAAATATTACAGCACAAAGAATTCCGTAAAGAATGTTCTTGATAAAACACCTATAATAGGAAAAGGCATCGGAAAAGCGGTAAAAGGCACTAAGCAGCTGCTGAAATATGCGATTTATCATTCAAACCTGTTTGAAGATTTAGGCTTTAAATATTTGGGACCGATAGATGGGCATAATCTTGATGAGCTGACAGAGGCACTTATGGTTGCAAAAATGATGCAGCGTCCGTGCCTTGTTCATATTTATACAAAAAAAGGTAAAGGCTATGCTCCCGCAGAGGATAATTCGGGAGAATATCACGGTTTGCCGCCTAAAAAAGACGATGATAACAATTGCAAAGGTGAGTGCTTTACAGATGCTTTCGGAAAAGCTCTGCTCTCATTTGCCGATAAAGACAACAGCATATATGCCGTTACAGCCGCTATGAAATACGGAACAGGGCTTCAGCATTTTTACAAGGCTTTTCCGGAGCGTTTCTTTGATGTCGGTATTGCGGAGCAGCACGCAGTGACTTTTTCGGCAGGACTTGCAAGTCAGGGTAAGCTGCCCGTGTTTGCGGTGTATTCTTCATTTCTTCAGCGGTCGTATGACCAGCTTATACACGATTGTGCAATAGAAAAACGTCATATTGTGCTTGGAATAGACAGAGCAGGCTTTGTCGGTGAGGACGGTGAAACGCATCACGGCTTGTTTGATGTTGCGATGCTTACGACCGTACCCGGCGTTACCGTGTATTCGCCGTCAGATACGGCGGAGCTTTCACAGTGTCTTGAGCAGGCTCTTTACAAGGATAAAGGCGTAGTTGCCGTAAGATACCCAAGAGGTTGCGAGCTATACCGTTCAGGCACGAAGGCGTACAGCGACTTCAGGCATGTTTCAAATAAAAGCAGAAAGCTGATTTTCACATACGGCAGAATATCCGCCTACGCCTATACCGTTCACGGTGTCGATGTTTTACAGGCAATAAAAATTTTTCCTATCGCCGATGAAATAATTAATATTTGTCTTGCTTATGATGAAATATATGCCTTTGAGGAAGGCGAAAGAGAGGGCGGAATTGCTCAGAAGCTGTGTGCCGCTCTGGCTCTTGCCGGATTTAAAGGCAGGTTTGCCATAACGGCGGTTGACGGATTTGTCCGTCATGCCGATGTTGCGACACAGCTGCATAACGCAATGCTCGACGCAGACGGAATGAGAAAAATTACAGGAGAATAAGATGCAGAAACGACTGGATGTTTATCTTTCCGAAAACAACACAGTAAAAAGCCGCAGCCTTGCCGCATCGCTCATAAAGCAGGGAAGCGTTGAGGTCAACGGCAGAATATGTACAAAAGCATCGTTTGCGGTTGATGAGAACGATAATATCAGAATAATCGGAGAGATGCCGAAATATGTCGGCAGAGGCGGATTGAAGCTTGAAAAGGCATTATCCCACTACAGACTTCATCTTGACGGTTCGGTGTGTATAGATATAGGAGCGTCAACAGGCGGTTTTACCGATTGTATGCTTCAAAACGGAGCGGTAAAAGTCTATTCTGTCGATGTCGGAACAGATCAGCTTGATGAAAAGCTGAGAAACGATCCCAGAGTAGTTTCAATGGAAAAGACCGATATAAGAAACTGCGTAGGTTCTTTACCTGCGGTGGATTTTATCGGTATCGACGTTTCGTTTATATCGCTGAAGCTCGTTCTTCCGTCGGCTTATGCACTGCTTAAAGACGGCGGAGAGTGCGTAGCACTTATCAAGCCGCAGTTTGAAGCAGGAAAAAGCCATCTCAGCAAACACGGAATAGTAAGAGATTCCAAAGTACATAAAAAAGTATGTGATGATATATCGGAGTTTGCCTCAACTCTTGGGTTTGAACGGGGAGAGGTAATATCCTCGCCCATAACCGGCGGTGACGGCAATACCGAGTATCTCATATATCTCAGACGTTTATAACATATAACTTACAAAGGCAGGTGAAATATCATGAAGGTAATGATATGTGCCAATCTCGCTAAAGAACGGAGCAGAAAAGCGGCGGCAGATGCGTGCGCTAAGCTGAATGAAATAGGTTTTCTGCCCATGATAGAAAAGCAATACGAAAATATCATAAAGGTTGATAACGCCGTATACGCTGAAACTGACAGCCTTATAACCGACTGCGATATGTTTATGACTATAGGCGGTGACGGAACTATTCTCAAGTGGGGACAGAAAGCCGCCGCCTGCAATAAACTCCTGCTTGGAATAAATACGGGCAGGCTGGGCTTCATGACTTCTATAGAGAGCGGCGAGCTTGATACGCTGGAACGTCTTAAGACAGGCGAATATACTGTGAGCAGAAGAATGATGCTCGATATTGAATATGAGGGCAAAGGCAATTACAGCGCCATAAACGATGTTGTGTTCAGCAAATGCCGTTATTCAAAGCTGCCGGAATTTATTGTTTCGGTAGAAGAATACGAGGTGACAAAAATCAGAGCCGACGGAATTATCTTCAGTACGCCGGCAGGCTCTACGGCATATTCTTTATCTGCAGGAGGACCTATTATATCCCCTGATGCACAGTGCATTGAATTTACTCCGTTGTGCGCTCATTCGCTTTTCGGCAGACCTATGATATTTTCAGCAGATTCGGAAATAACGGTGCGTTTTTCCGCATATGAAGACAGCGGCGTTTCGCTCAGTATTGACGGTAATGACGATATGGATTTCAAAGAGGGCGAAATAATAAAGATAAGACGCTCGGAGCAGCAGCTTTCTATTATTGATATAAACGGCAGCAGTTTCTATAAAGCGGTACACAACAAGCTGATGAGGCCGCTCAAATAAAATCTTACAAGGGGTGATATTGTGAAAAAGAAAAGACAGGCAGAAATTCTCAGAATCATATCTGCAAACGAAGTGGAAACGCAGGAAATGTTGCTTAATCTGTTGAAGCAAAAGGGCTATGATGTGACCCAGGCGACCGTTTCCCGTGATATAAACGAACTCAATATTGAAAAAACGGTTTCTTCAAATGGTGTCAACTGCTATGCAAAAGCGGAAAAGGTACACACGGTCAAGTTTCATAATATTATTTCGGAAGCGGTTGTCAATATAGATTACGCAATGAATATAGTTTCAATAAAATGCCACAGCGGTCTTGCGAATGCCGCTTGTGCCGGTCTTGATATGATGAATCTTTCCTATGTTGTTGGAACTATCGCAGGCGATGATACGATATTTGTACTGACAAGAACGGAGGGTGATGCAAGAATGCTGACACGTCACCTGAAGGAACTGCTTTAAGATAAGGAGGTCGGCGTTTTGCTCAGAGAATTATCTATTGAAAATCTTGCTGTGATTGAAAAGGCGTCGATAGCCTTTGACGATAAGCTGAATGTGTTTACGGGTGAAACGGGTGCAGGTAAGAGTATACTTATCGGCGGCATAAATGCGATACTCGGAGGAAGAGTAAGCAAGGATATCGTAAGAGCAGGCACAGAAAAGGCTGTTGTGACCGGCCTTTTTGACGATTTACCCGAAAGCGTCAAAGCTAAACTCAGTGATAACGGTTTTGCTGTCGATGACGAGCTTTTGCTGCAGCGTGATATTCATGCGGACGGTAAAAGCACAGCAAGAATAAACGGCAGAGCAACAACAGTAGCAATACTTCGTGATATAGCGTCTGAACTTATTGATATTCACGGACAGCACGATAACCGTCTGCTTATGGACGGGGATAATCAGCGTGAGATACTCGACAGCTACGGCAAAAACAGCGGGTTGCTGTCGGAATATGCGACAGCTTTCAAGGAGTTTTCGGCTTTATCAAGGAAAATTAAAGAAGTCAGCCGTAAGAAAACCGAATCGCTTGAAAAGGCGGAGCTTCTGAGAGAACGTCTTGAGGAGCTTGACAGGTATAATTTTTCCGCAGATGAAGAAGAAACCGTAAAGCAAAAGATTGAGGAACTTCGCAATGCCGAATACATAAGCGAGAATCTGTATAATGCACAGACGGCAATATCGGGAGATGATGATACTGACGGAGCATATTCTATGCTCGAGCATTGCAAAAACAGCGTTTCATCTCTCAGCGAAACTATCCCGGAGCTTGATAAACTGGCAGTGCGTATATCGGATATGCTGGTAGAGCTTGAGGATATAAGAGAAGAAATAGTGCAGAGAATACCCGATGAAGACGAGGATACCGCAGGAATGCTCGGCGTTCTTGAAGAAAGGCTCAGCGTTATTTTGCGTCTGCAAAGAAAATACGGCACAGACCTTGCGCAGATACTTGAAAATTCGGAGAAATGGCGCAACGAACTTTATGAAATAGATAACGGCGACGATATAATAGAAGAACTTACCGAAAAGAAAAAAGAAGCAGGCGAAAAAGTAAAGCGTCTTGCAACAGTACTTACAAGCAGAAGAAAAAAAGCGGCGGATGATCTTGCAAAGCGGATTTCTGCGGAGCTTACGTTTCTTGATATGCCGGATATAAGACTTGTGTTCGATATATCACAGGATAAAGTCACTCTCAGCGGAATGGATAAGGTGGAAATGCTTATCTCCGTCAATAAGGGCGAAGATTTGAAGCCTATGAGTAAGATCGCTTCGGGCGGTGAGCTGTCAAGAATAATGCTTGCCGTCAAGAACGTGCTTGCCGAAACCGACAAACTGCATACGATGATTTTTGATGAAATTGATACGGGTATAAGCGGCAGAGCCGCCGCCAAGGTCGGATTAAAACTGCATGAGGCGGCGGAAAACAGGCAGATACTTTGTGTAACGCATCTTGCACAGATTGCGGCAATGGCGGATACACAGCTTCTTATAAAAAAGACCAGCGATGAAAAACGCACCTATACGGGCATTACAAAGCTGGATTTTGAAGGCAGAAAGAGAGAAATAGCAAGGATTATTTCCGGTGATGAAAACGATCCGATTTCGCTTGAAAATGCCGAAATGCTGCTGCTAAGAAAAAACGTGATATAAATTACAGAACAGTCTGAGGAAACTCAGGCTGTTTTTTTATGTCCGTATCACAAACCGACACTTTTTTACTTCCGTTTGTCCTATAATAAACGAGGGGCATAAAAATGGTTATTTATCTTGATGTGTTGATTCTGATAAATCTTTATGTTACATATTTTCAGATTCTTGCCGTATCCGTATTTACTCACAGAAAAACAGTATGGTACAGAAAGCTGTCTGCGGCGGGCATAGGTGCGGTGGCATCACTGAGTATTTTCATTCCGCAGGAAATGGTTTTGACTCTTACTTTACTTAAGATATTTCTTTGTGCTTTGATTGCTTTTGTTGCATTCGGTTATACGGGATTTCGTGCATATGCGGTTAGCGTGCTGTTTTTGATGCTTGTCAGTTTCGTCTTTTCGGGACTTATGCTTTGTGTGTGGCTGTTTGCCGCTCCTATGAAGATGCTGTTTATAAACGGCACTGTATATTTCGGTGTTGATACAATGACGATAATTCTGTCTACCTGTGCGGCTTACGGAGTTGTCAGAATAATAAGATATATACTCGATAAAAACGGAAAAACCGATGGCAAGTATACTGTTATCATAAAAAATAACGGCAGGGAATGCAGGCTGTCGGCACTTGCAGACAGCGGAAACGGAATGGTTGATTGTTTCAGCGGATTGCCTGTGATAGTGTGCAGACGTGATATGTGCGCCGATGTTTCACCTCCTGCGATTGATATGATTGAAAATAACAGCGATATTTCGGAAATAGGCACGCAGATGATAAAAGGTGTCAGGATAATGCCGTTTTCCACAGTGGGGAAGGGTGGATTTATCTGTATGTTCAAAGCGGAGAGCGTTGTTATTGACGATGAAACGAATGAAGAAAAATATCCCGTCAATGCGCTTATCGGTATAGTGATAGGCGGAAGACAGGAATATGAAGCGATATTCAATCCGAAAATACTTGTGTGAGGTGTAAAATGCTCAAGATAATTGAAATTGTCAGCAATCTTATTGCAAAACTGCGTAATTCGGCAAACGGAAAATGCGAGTGCGATTATATAAACGGTGCGGAAACCTTACCTCCTCCGCTTTCAAAGGAAGAGGAAGCAAAAACGCTTGCAAAGCTGAACACGGACTTTGAAACCGCAAGGGAAACGTTGATTGTGCATAATCTGAGGCTGGTAGTTTATATCGCAAAGAAATTTGAAAGTACCGGTATAGGAATTGAGGATCTTATTTCCATAGGTACTATAGGGCTTATCAAAGCGGTGAACACATTCAGCGTGGAGAAAAACATAAAGCTCGCTACTTATGCCTCAAGGTGCATAGAAAACGAAATACTTATGTATCTGAGGAAAACGAATCCGCAGAAAATGGAGGTTTCAATAGATGAACCTCTTAATGTTGACTGGGACGGAAACGAATTGCTCCTATCCGATATTCTCGGAACGGATGATGATACTGTCAGCGTGGATATAGAATCTGAGGCAGAGAAAAGAATGCTTCTTGAGGCGGTGGAAAAGCTGGACGAAAGGGAAAAGCTGATAATGGAACTTCGTTTCGGGCTTAATAACCGCCCCGAAAAAACACAAAAGGAGGTCGCCGATATGATCGGGATCTCCCAGAGTTATATATCACGTCTTGAAAAGCGTATTATAAAAAGGCTCAAAAAGGAAATGGAAAGCCTGTGCAGTTAGGTGCTTCTGCTGTTCCTGCCAACTGCCGCCATTGCACATTTTAGTCCGTCCATTGCCGCTGTAACAATACCGCCGGCATAGCCTGCACCTTCGCCGCAAGGATACAAGCCTTTCACGCTGACCGATGAAAGTGTTTCATCTCTTACTATTTTCACAGGCGATGAGCTTCTTGTTTCGGGGCCTGTCATAACCGCATCAGGAGAGCCGAAACAGCTGATTTTCTCGGCAAACTGCGGCAAAGCGTATCTTAAAGCGTCGCATACGAAATCGGGCAGGTATTCATCGGGCGGCACAAATGTTGTGCCTATAGGATAGGAAGGAGTTACGTTGCCGAATTTTTCGGAGGTGCGTTTACTGAGAAAGTCGCCTACAAGGCATACAGGTGCGCTGTAATTTGCCCCTGCCGCTTTAAAGGCGGCTTTTTCTATTTTGCGCTGAAATTCTATTCCTGCCGTAATATCATCATTTTCAAAATCATCCGGAGTTATTCCGACAAGGACGGCACTGTTTGCGTTTTCTCCGTTTCTTGCGTAATAACTCATACCGTTTGTGACTACCGTGTTTTCTTCGGAGGAAGATGCTGTGACCACTCCGCCCGGACACATACAGAATGTATAAACGCCTCTGCCGTTTTTGTCGTGAACCGACAGCTTATAATCGGCGGCGGGAAGTGACGGGTGACCGCTCATTTCTCCGTACATACTGCGGTCAAGGTCGGATTGCTTATGCTCGATTCTTACTCCTACGGAGAAGTTTTTGGGCTGCATAGTAACGTTGCGGTTTTTCAGCATATAGAACACATCTCTCGCACTATGACCTATGGCAAGAATCACATTGTCGGTTTCAATGGTGAATTCGGTGTCGTTTTTTATATAGCTTATGGCTTTAATTCTGCCGTTTTCGGTATCATAGCCGCAGAATTTTGCTCCGAATATTACCTCTCCGCCAAGCGAAATAATATCGTTTCTTATGTTCTTTACGGTTTCGGATAATTTGTCTGTGCCAATGTGCGGCTTTGCCTCATACATAATTTCTTCGGGTGCGCCGTGACGGACAAATTCTTCGAATACCGTTTTTGAAAGCGGATTGTTGACACCCGTGTTCAGCTTTCCGTCTGAAAAAGTGCCTGCACCGCCCTCACCGAACTGAACGTTGCATTCTGTATCAAGTATTCCTTTTTCCCAGAATATCCTGACTTTCTCTTTACGGCTGTCAACATCAAGACCACGTTCAAGAACGATCGGACGTACTCCGCACTGTGCAAGATAGAGCGCCGCAAACATACCAGCAGGACCGAAACCGACTACCACGGGACGCTTTGACAGCTTTGCTCTTTGAGGCAAGGAATATGGTATTTCTTTATATGGCGAAATGTTCTTGTTGCCTGAGTTCTTCTTTAATACTGCGTTTTCGTTTTCGCAGGTAAACGCAACGGTATAAACAAAGTGTATGTCATCCTTGTGCCGTGCGTCAACGGATTTTTTTATAATTTTCAGCCGTGACGGGTCAGGCTGTGATGTTCTGAGCTTTTTGCCGATAAATGCCGTTATGTCGTTTATTGTATGCTCCGGCGGCATTTTGATATTGCTGTATTTTATCATTTTCTACTCCGATAAAGAAAGACTTGCGTTCATGCCTGCGGTATATCCGCTTTTCCACGCCCAGTCAAGATTATATCCGCCGCATTTGCCCTGGATATTGAGTATTTCACCGCACAGATACAAGCCGCTTGCCTTGAGGGATTCCAGCTTGTCGGAAACCTCGTTTGCAGGTATACCGCCGCAGGTTATCTGTGCAAGGCTCCAGTCCGATACGTTTCTTATGGGGTAGCGGCTGTCCTTTGCAAGATTACATAACACTGAAATGTCCTTATCCGATATTTCGCCGCAGGTTTCAGAAAAAGGAATACCTGCTTTTTTCAGCATTGCCTGTCCTACACGTTTGTGGTATATTCCCGTGAGAAGCTCTTCGCACGGCAGCGACGCTCTTATTGCGGCTGTGCTTTTTATAAGCCCGTATAACTCGTCTTTGCCAAGCGTTGGGGCGGTATCGAGTGAAATTTCACCGTTGTTTATATATTCTGCCGCTTTTGCCGACAGATTGAAAATACAGATTCCCGACAATGCACCGTCGGTAAACTGTACCTCTCCGGATTGCCTGTCTATTACCCTTCCGCCCGAGATAAGCGTAGCGTCAGCCGCCACACGAAGTCCCTTAAGCGATTTTACAAGCTCAATATCCGTTCTTACAGGCGCAAGGGCAGGAAAGAGCCTTGTCACCGAGTGACCTAAACTTCTGCAAAGCTCATAGCCTTCGCCGCTTGAGCCGAGCGACGGAGCCGCTTTTCCTCCTGCGGCAATGATTACACGCTTTGCTTTTACCTGTGTTTCGCCGTCTGTTATGATAAAACCGTGTTTGGTTTTTGTTATTTCAGATACCGTAAAGTCGCATACTGTTCTGATGCCGGAAGAATCAGCGGCAAATCTGAGAGCGTCAAGCACAGAGGTTGCGGCATTGCTGTAGGGATATACTCTGCCGTTATCATCCGCACGGCAGATAAGCCCGAGCGAAGAAAAGAAAACCTCCGCATTGTCAATATCGGGGCTGATGTATGATAGAAGCTCCGTATCACCGGTATAATCCGCAGGTGATATATTGCGGTTGGTGAGGTTGCATCTGCCGTTACCGGTTGAAAGTATTTTTTTGCCTACCCTCTGCATTTTTTCGAGTACGGTCACATTGCCGCACCCGTAACGAGAAGCGGCGATGGCGGCGGCAAGCCCCGATGCGCCTCCGCCTATAATTGCTGTTTCGGTATCAATTATTTTCATTTCTGCTCCGTTCAAAGAAGTTAATTAAATTTATAATCTGTTAACATAAGAAGTATACCATATTATCATCGGGTAAGCAAGTGGTTTACTTGATTGAGGAATGATTGATTTTCGCAGGTAGTATGGGAATAACTGTGAGAAATACAAAGGAGAAGAATTATGGACAACAGAATAATGAGACTTATAATAGCACTTGGTAAATTTTCCGCACAACCAAGACAGTACAGAATAATGGAAGGGCTTAACGCCAGTGAAACAGGAGTTTTCTGGGCAATGACGCAGATTATTGCGGAAAAACCGGATACCGAGCTGTTCGGACTGAGCGAACTTAACAGCTATCTTAATTTTACCAGACCGAATCTTTCGCAGACTATCAATAAGCTTGAGGACAAGGGCTATGTTGAGAGGGTCGTACTTAAGGATGACAGAAGAGTAACATATATCAGGCTCACTGAAAACGGAAAAGCAACGGCAAAAGCAAAATATGACGAGATTTTTGTAAGACTTGAAAATATAGCTAAAATACTCGGTGAAGAGGACACGGATAAGCTGATTGAACTTGTTCTGCGTTTTGCGGACGCTTACGAAAAGTCGGCTGAGCTGAAGTAAGAGAAAGGGAGCATAGTATTTGTTTAAAATATTCGGGTATCTCAAAAACAGCATACCGCAGGTTTTGCTGATAATTGTACTGCTTATAATTCAGGCATGGGGCGACCTTACTTTACCGCAATATACATCTGATATTGTGGATATAGGTATACAGAACGGCGGTATAGAAAATGCGGCGGCAGATGCGCTGAGCGTTGACGGCTATAATGCGCTTAAAGCGTTTATGAATGACGAGCAGAAAAGCATATTTGCAAAAAGCTATACTCTTGTGAAAAAAGGCGAAGCGACCGATTCTCAGAAAGAACGCTTTCCCTGGTCTGCCGATAATGACGTTTATTTTCTGAATGAACTTACGGAAGATGAAAAACAACAGCTCATTAACACTGTCGATATACCTATGACGGCGGCTGAGATGATGAAAGAGCTTTCCTTTGAAGATTTGTCATCTATGACCGAAAAGCAGGGGATTAAACTTCCTTTTACTTCTTTTGAACAGGCAGGAGAAATGCTCGGTATTTCTTCCGGAAAAGCAAATGCACTGACGATTATTACGGCACTTGCGGAAAAAGGCGGCATGGGAGATACCGATTTGTCGGCATTGTCTGACAAAATATCGGAAATGCCGGGAACTATAACAGAGCAGTCCGCAGTACGCTTTGTAAAAGACGAATATTCATCGCTGGGCGTTGATATGAACGTGTTACAGCAGAACTATCTGCTGTCAGCCGGCGGAAAAATGCTGCTTATCGCACTTCTTATGATGGCGGTATCTGTGACGGTAGGTTTCTTTGCGGCGACAACAGCGGCAAAGGTCGGCAGAGATTTAAGAGCCGGAGTGTTCAGAAATGTTGTCAGCTTTTCAAGCGCCGAGATTGACAGATTTTCCACTGCCAGCCTTATCACGAGAAGCACGAACGATATACAGCAGATACAGATGGTTATTGTAATGCTGCTCAGAATGGTTATATATGCGCCTATTCTTGGCATTGGCGGTGTATTTATGGTACTGACTACCGGTACGGGTATGGCGTGGATTATCGCCCTTGCCGTAATTGTTATTCTTGCGGTGGTGCTTATTCTGATGAAGATTGCGATGCCTAAATTCAAGCTGATGCAGAAACTTGTCGATAAGCTGAACCTTGTTGCAAGGGAGATACTTACCGGTCTGCCTGTTATCCGTGCCTTCAGCCGTGAAAAATATGAAGAAGAACGTTTCGATAAAGCCAATAAGGATCTGACATCCGCAATGCTCTTCACAAACCGCACAATGACGTTTATGATGCCTCTTATGATGATGATAATGAACCTTGTAACCGTTCTTATCATATGGGTAGGTGCAGGACAGATTTCGGACGGCTCTTTGCAGGTCGGAGATATGATGGCGTTTATCACATATACGATGCAGATTGTAATGTCATTCCTTATGCTGACAATGATTTCAATAATGCTTCCGAGAGCGGCAGTTTCCGCAGAGAGAATAAACGAAGTCATTTCAGCCGAAAAGAGCATCACTGATAAGCCCGATGCGGCAACATTTGATAAAGCGTCGCTAAGGGGCGATGTTACTTTCAATCACGTTTCGTTCCGCTATCCCGATGCAAATGAAGATGTTCTGACCGATATATGCTTTACCGCAAATGCGGGTGAAACGACCGCCGTTATCGGCAGTACGGGCAGCGGCAAATCAACGCTTATAAATCTCATACCGAGATTCTTTGACGTTACCGAAGGCAGTATTACTATAGACGGAACCGACATCAGAGATGTAACACAGCATTCTCTCCATGACGTTACAGGCCTTGTGTCGCAGAAAGGCGTACTGTTCTCGGGCACGATAGACAGCAATATAAGATTCGGTGCGGAAAATGCCGATGATGAAACTATCCGACTTGCCGCAGAGATTTCGCAATCGTCTGAATTTATCGACAGCAAGCCGCAAAAATACAACGAGCCTGTTTCACAGGGCGGCACGAATGTTTCGGGCGGACAGAAACAGCGTCTGTCTATCGCCCGTGCAATTGCCAAAAAGCCTAAGATATATCTGTTTGACGACAGCTTCTCCGCACTTGATTTCAAGACAGATGTGAAGCTGAGAAAGGCACTTGCCGACAATATTCACGATTGCACGATAATAATCGTTGCACAGCGTATCAGCACGATATTGAATGCCGATAAAATAGTTGTGCTTGACGAGGGCAGAATAGCAGGAATCGGAACTCACAGTGAGCTTATGGAAAACTGTGAGGTATACAGGCAGATAGCACACTCGCAATTGTCGCAAAAAGACCTTGCGGCGATAGATAACGCAAAAGGGGGTGCTGTAAATGCGTAATTCTCACAGAGGAGGACCCGGCGCTCCTGTAGAAAAGGCAAAGGATTTCAAGGGCAGTATCGGAAAACTGGCAAGGTATATGAGCGAATATAAGATTTCGCTTGTTTTCGTTGTGATATTCGCAATTACATCAACCGTATTCAATATTATCGGTCCTAAGCTGATGGGTAATGCCACAACGGAGATTTTCAACGGTATTATCGCTAAGGTAAACGGTACAGGCGACGTGAACTTTGATACGCTCGGCGCTATACTTCTTTTGCTTATTGGATTTTATCTTATCAGCAGTATCTGTTCGTTTATACAGGGTTGGCTGATGACGGGCGTTTCACAGAAGGTCAGCTACAGACTCCGTAAGGAACTTATCGCAAAGATAAACCGTATGCCGATGAACTATTTTGACAAAAGCACGCACGGCGAGGCACTGTCAAGAGTAACAAATGATGTGGATACTTTGGCACAGAATCTGAATCAGAGCATTACACAGCTTGTCACCTCGGTTACCACTATCATAGGTGTAATGGTAATGATGCTGTCGATAAGCCCGCTTATGACGCTTATCGCCGTTCTTATTCTTCCTGTTTCGATGGTGCTTGTGCTTTTCGTTGTAAAGATTTCTCAGAAGTATTTCAAGTCACAGCAGGAGTATCTCGGTCACATAAACGGACAGGTCGAGGAAATCTACAGCGGTCACAATATCGTCAAGGCGTTCAACCGTGAGGAACGTGTTATCGAAGATTTTAACGAGGCAAATGATATTTTATATAAGTCTGCGTGGAAGTCGCAGTTTTTCTCCGGTGTTATGATGCCTGTTATGACCTTTGTGGGAAATCTGGGATACGTTGCCGTTGCTGTTGTCGGAGGTTTACTGGCGGCAAACGGAACTATAATGGTCGGTGACATATTATCGTTTATCCAGTACGTCAAGAACTTCACACAGCCTATAACACAGCTGGCACAGGTATCAAGTATGCTTCAGTCGACCGCCGCAGCCGCCGAGAGAGTATTTGAATTCCTGGCAGAAGACGAAGAAGAGCAATGTGCAAAGGAACACGCAATGCTTACCGATACCTCAGGCAATACCAGAAATGTAACAACACTTGATATTACCGGTGATGTAACGTTTGAACACGTCCGTTTCGGCTACACCCCCGAAAAGATAATAATCAACGATTTCAGTGCAAGGGTCAGACAGGGACAGAAGATAGCTATTGTCGGACCTACCGGAGCAGGAAAAACAACCATTGTCAAACTGCTTATGCGCTTCTATGAACTTAACGGCGGAAGAATACTCATTGACGGGTATGATATAGCAGACTTCGACAGGAGCGAGCTTAGAGAGCTTTTCGGAATGGTGCTTCAGGATACATGGCTGTTCAAGGGCAGTATTATGGAGAATATCCGATACGGAAAGCTTGATGCGACAGATGATGAAGTCATTGCCGCCGCAAAAGCGGCTCACGTAGACCATTTCATAAGGACGCTTCCCGGCGGTTATGATATGGAGTTAAACGAGGAAGCATCCAATGTATCGCAGGGTCAGAAACAGCTTCTGACAATAGCAAGAGCGATTCTTGCAAATAACAAGATACTGATTCTTGACGAGGCTACAAGCTCGGTCGATACCCGTACCGAGATACAGATACAAAAGGCTATGGATAATCTTATGAAGGGCAGAACAAGCTTTGTAATAGCACATCGCCTGTCTACGATAAAAGATGCCGACCTTATACTCGTTCTTAAGGACGGAGATATTATCGAGCAGGGTAACCACGAGGAACTTATTGCAAAGAACGGTTTCTATGCCGAGCTTTACAATTCACAGTTTGACAACTGATACCGTAGAGGCTTGGAGATTTATTAAGAATTTGCAAAGGTGCAAAGCAGAAATGCTTTGTGCCTTTTGCTTTTTGCCCGGAGAATTAATCGCAAATCGTGCTGTTTTGCTTTATACAGCGATAAAAGCAACACAGATATTCTGCCGTAAAATAAATTACCTGCCTTGTTGTTTCCGACCTTGACAATGAATTTAAAAGGGAATATACTTATATCAACGACAGATTTCGGAGGTGTCTATTTGTTACAGGACGTTGTATCCGTTTCACTCCCTGTGAATGAGCGGATGATGATAAAAAAGAATCATTTTGAGCCGTACAACCTTACAGGCAACGAAAAGCGTATATGTATAGTTACAGGTATTCACGGCGATGAACTGGAAGGGCAGTACGTTTGCTATGAACTGATAAGAAAGCTCAGCGAAAACAGACATTTGCTCAGCGGTATAGTTGATATATATCCGTCTATGAATCCGCTCGGAATGGATTCGATAAAGCGTGAGATGCCGATATTTGACCTTGATATGAATATGATATTTCCCGGCTCGGAAACCGGTGCGGTGGCTGAGCATATTGCCGCCGCTATCATGAACGATATAAAGGGTGCGGATATATGTATTGACATTCACGCAAGCAATATATTCCTGCGTGAAATTCCGCAGGTGCGTATTTCGGAAGAAACTGCGCCGAAGCTGTTGCCCTATGCAAAAATGCTGAATGTTGACTTTATATGGGTACACTCCAGTGTCACTGTTATGGAGGCTACTCTCTCGCACAGCCTTAACAAAGAGGGAACACCGACACTTGTTGCTGAAATGGGTGTTGGAATGCGTATAACCAAGTCTTACGGCGATCAGCTCCTTGATGGAATATTCAACCTGATGGCTGAGATGGGAATATGGACAGGTGAAACGAAGAAGGTTTCTCATCCTATTGTTTCTACAGACGGAAATGTATCATTCATATATTCGGATACATCCGGTATTTTTATGCCTGCAATAAAGCACTGGGCAGGAATATCCAAGGGAGATCATATAGGCGATATACTCGATCCGCTTTCGGGTGCTGTCGAACAGGAAATATTCGCACCTTGCAGCGGTATTGTATTTACGTTGCGTGAGTACCCCGTTGTATATGAAGGCTCGTTGCTTGCAAGAATACTCGGAGGGTGCTGAAATGAATAAAGAAAACATAGTTACATTGAAATCACCTTACCGTGATGATTTTCAGATAAACGGATACAGATTCGGTAAGGGTGAAAAAACCTGCTGTATAGTCGGTGCAATGCGTGGCAACGAGGTTCAGCAGTTATATGTATGCTCGCAGATCATAAGAGCCCTCTCAAATATTGAAAAGAAGGGCGATCTGGTTTACGGTAAACAGATAATGGTCATCCCTTCGCTGAATCCGTTTTCGATGAATATCCAGCGCCGTTTCTGGTCGGTAGATAATACCGATCTCAACAGAATGTTCCCCGGTGACGCACACGGAAAGACCACACAGAGAATAGCCGCAGGCATATTCGATTTTATAAAGGAATATCAGTACGGCATTCAGTTTACTTCATTCTATATTTCCGGTGACTTTATACCTCATGTAAGAATGATGGATACCGAGCATAAAAACATAGGACTTGCAAATTTATTCGGTCTTCCGTATATACTTCTCAGAAAGCCCAAGCCGTTTGACACGGCAACGCTGAACTTCAACTGGCAGAACTGTGATACGAGCGCATTTTCCGTATATACAAACGAAACAGAGCATATTGACGAAGAATCGGCAAATATAGCGGTAAGCGCTGTACTTCGTTTTTTGTCGAGAATGGGCGTCATAAAGTATCAGAGCCACGGCGGTTATATGGCAACTACGCTTGAAGAAGAGCATCTGATGTCGGTACACGCTAAAAGCGGCGGAATATACCGCAGGATAAAACAGCCCGGCGATGAGGTAGAGCAGGGAGATGTAATGGCAGAGATACTCGATCCGTTTGAAGGCACGGTCAAGGAAGAAATCAAGTCGCCCGCAAACGGAATTGTGTTCTTTGCGCATAAATCACCGCTCGTGCTTGAAAACTCGGTCGTTTATAAGATAATCAAAAGATTGCATATCTGATGGTGTTGCGATTATTTCAGAAAAACAGATAAAAAATGAGCCATACAGAGTAGGTATTCTCTGTATGGCTCTTTTACAGCGGCCGTGTATGTGGATGTTGGCGGATAACAGGGTGTGGCATTGAGGGTAGTTTTGATGGGAATTTGCTTTTGATTTATGCCGGATAACCTGTATATTAATAAGCACTGCTAAAAAACGACCTATATATATAACGCAGAAAGTCCGAAAATGTGACGTCATATTTGATGCTAATTTTGCATTTTGCTGATATTTTGTACACATGCACAAAAAACGAATTATCAACGTCTTACTTTTATGCACAAATACAACATTTATTATTACAAAAATGTAAATAAAGAACAAGTAAAAATGTGGCACATATTTCAGATTTATTTGGCGGAAAATAAAAACCGGGCAAAATACCCGGTTTTATAATATGATTATGATTTTGCGTTTGTAATCAACCTTGACGGTTACTGTCCGGATTTGCCGTACCGCAGTTTGAACAGAATTTCTGTCCTGCGGAATTTTTGTTTCCGCATACGCAGTACCACTCGCTGTTTTGAGAAACGTTGCTAGTCGGCTGAGCTGCCGCTTCTGTATTGCTCTGTGCGTAAGTCTGATAATTCTGCTGAGGACTGCTGCAGTTATAGTAGCCGTTCTGAAAAGAAGTATTGCAGTTATTGTAACCGGGCATATTATATGCCTGACTGCGTGCCGCCGTATTTGCCGCCGCGGCTGCCGTAAGCGTTTTGTCGGCCATTGTTTTGAAGCCGATAACGGTAGCGAATATGCCGAAAGCGGCTATAAGAATGCACACTATCATTGAAACTACAAATACCGCATTAACAACGGAAATAGCAAAATCCATCGCTTCATTTGCCGTTGCAAAATCCTCAAAATCAAGTTCTCCGCTTGCAATAGCGTCATAAAGCATCTGCCTGAAAGCGTCGCCTCCGAAAATAACGTTCATAACACCGAGAGCAACAACGCCTGTCAACTCGAAGAATGTGATTACCGCTGTAATTATTGTTGTTACAGTTATGCCTGTACGGCTGTTTGTCATCGGCTCCTGCTTATATCTGGAGCAGAGAACAAGCACAATTATAGAAAGCGCTATAAGTACCAATTTGCATATCTCCTTTGAAGAATTTATCTTATATGTCCGCAGTAAATACAGAATTTGTTGTCAGATTCGTTGTACTTACCACAGCTTGTACACTGCCATGCGGTATTTTCGGTTGTAAAGCTCTGCTGAACATTTGCGGCAGATTGTGCGTGGTATATCTGCTGTGCTCTTGCGGCGTTTACTCTCTGCTGTTCGCTGTAAGCCGCAGAGGTGAGCTCATTGTTGCTCATACACTTGTATCCCTTGATACAGGCGATGACACTCAGAGTGATAACGCCGCAGTAGTATATCACGGTTATTGCAAAGACACTTGAAGCGAACACTGACAGAATGGGGTAATAGTTTTCGCTCTCCGAACCGTAATACATCGGTAATACGCCGAACAGAAACGACATCAGTTTAATTGATGCCAGAACTGTCAGAATAATAGTCAGCACCTTGATTCCGGTAAGTTTTGAAACGATAGGACAACTCTTATAAGAACTGCATAAAACGAGTAAAGCAATAGCAATACCTATATGGAGCATACAAGTCCCTCCTTACTGACCGTTAGCGTTGCCGGAAGGCGCATTGTATTTTGGTGCGCCGCACTGCGAACAGAAATCTCCGCCTATATCCTTGTTTATTGTACCGCAAACGTTACATTTCCACGTGTTGCACTGAGGCTGCTGCATCTGCTGGGGCGGAACTGCGAAGCCTGCTCTGTACTGCTGCTGTAATGCGGCCGCTTTATCAAAGGCTTTCTTTTTAAGCTCTTTGTCAGAAAGCGTTGTATATCCTACAATACACATTATAATTCCCGCAATGACCGTTGCGATTATAACGATATAGTATGACACATATATTGCATATTCGCTTGTTCCCGGTACAAAGGAAGTGAAATTGTAGCTTGTGAAATAGTCGTAAGGGTTGTAAAGAAGCCTGAAAAAGTCAATCTTGAACAGCAGAAGAATTGAATCGAATACAGTAAGCAATACCGTTATTGCAGTAAGCGATTTTCTCTTGCCGAGCGTGGGATTTTTTCTGTATTTGGCAGTTATAATAAGCACTGTTATTATAAAAACAACAACTGCCAGATAAAAAATAAATCCGTCAAACAGACTGGACAACAATTTGTCTGTGGTCGAATTGAAATTTTCTGTGTCGTTCAGAAATCGGCTTGCAGATGTAAGTAAATTGATCATTGTGAATCCTCCTTAAAAAATAAAGCAAATTAATGTAAAAAAACTTCTACTGATGTGATTTTATCACATTATTTCCTCTTTGTCAATCAAAGTAAAAAATATTGACAATCCGCCCTTGCGGATATATAATATAAGTCAGTATAACGGTTATTTTTTTGAAAACCGTTTTGCATACAGCGTTTATAGGCTGTGGAAAGGAACATTATTATGGCAGTATTGGTAACAGGCGGAGCAGGATATATCGGCTCTCACACCTGCGTGGAGCTTCTTAACGCAGGCGAGGATATTATTGTAATAGACAACTTCTATAACTCAAAGCCGAAGGCTATTGAGGCTATTAAGGAAATCACAGGCAGAGATTTCAGATTCTATGAGAATGACTGCTGTGACAGAGAAGCTCTCGACAGGATTTTCAGAGAGAACTTCATCACAGAAGTAATACATTTTGCCGGCTACAAGGCAGTAGGCGAAAGCTGTGTAAAGCCTATAATGTATTATGAAAACAACATCAACTCAACTCTTGCACTTATCGAAACAATGCAGAAATACGGCTGTAAGAAGCTCGTATTCAGCTCGAGTGCAACAGTTTACGGCATACCCGATAAAGTGCCGGTAACAGAGGATTTCCCTTTGAGCGCTATCAATCCCTACGGTTCTACAAAGCTGATGATTGAGAATATGTGCAGAGAACTGTACGCATCAGATGATCAGTGGAGCATTATCCTTTTACGTTACTTCAACCCTATCGGTGCGCACGAGAGCGGTAAGCTCGGTGAAGACCCCAACGGCATACCGAATAACCTTATGCCCCTTATCCTCCGCACAGCCTCAGGAAAAATGGCAACGCTCAGCGTATTCGGCAACGACTATCCCACTCCCGACGGCACTTGCGTAAGAGATTACATTCACGTTGTTGACCTTGCACTCGGTCATGTTGCCGCAATAAAGGCGGCAAGAGCGCATACAGGCTGTCCCGCATACAACCTCGGTACAGGTAAGGGATACTCTGTGCTTGATATTATCAACGCTTTCGAAAAGGTAAACAAGGTCAAGGTACCTTATGTTATAACAGGCAGACGTCCGGGTGACGCAGCCGCTTGCTACTCAAATCCTTCACTTGCAAAGAAAAAGCTCGGCTGGACAGCAAAGAGAGATCTTGAGCAGATGTGCCGTGACAGTTGGAACTATATAAAGGCAAATTCCTGATAAAAACAGAATATATAAAAGCCGCTTGGCGCATAGGCTGTGCCGTGCGGCTTTTTTGTAAAACGGAGAATGATATGAGATTTACATTCTGTCCCGACTGCGGAGCAAAGCTTATCGGACGTGCAATCGGCGATGACGGTCTTGTGCCGTACTGCGGGCATTGCGACCGTCCGTGGTTTGATATGTTCTATAATTGCGTGATAGTCCTTGCAAGACGAGGAGATAAATACGCCCTTATCCGTCAGCACAGCGGTGACGGCAGTATAAGCGAGGACAGATTCGTCTGCGTGTCCGGCTACATAATGACGAACGAAACAGCCGAACAGGCGGCGGTGCGTGAGGTTACGGAAGAACTCGGACTAAAGCCGGTCAAGGTACGCCTTGTTGCAACATACGCTTATCAGAAAAAGCAGATGCTGATGACGGGGTTTCTGGCTGAGCTTCCAGAGGGCGATTTCTCGCTTTCGGATGAGCTGATTGCGGCGCAGTGGTTTGATGAAGCCGAAGTCGGCGCAAGGCTTGCAGGCAGCTCTGTCGCAAAGCTGTTATTCGATGATATAAAAGGAGCAAAGCTATGAGAAAAGATCTACCGCCTATAGAGCCGTATGAGCGTACCGCTCATTATTACGAAACCGACAGAATGGGCATAATACACCATTCGAATTATATAAGGTGGTTCGAAGAAACAAGAATACATTATCTTGACAAAGCAGGCTACCCCTATTCCGAAATGGAAAAGGACGGAGTTATGATACCAGTGCTTTCTGCCGAATGTACTTATAAAAATGCCGTGCGTTTTGACGAAACGGTGCGTATAGACCTTAAGATAACAGAGTTCAACGGCTTTAAAATGACAATTGATTATGTGGTAAAAGGCAAGGAAAACGGCGATGTCAAGGCAACAGGCAGAACCCGTCATTTCTTTGTGAACAGTGATTTCAAGCCGATTAGAGTGAAGGATAAATTCCCGAAAGTATATGAAGTGTTCAACAGTCGCAAGGAGGAAGAATGAAAAGGATAAACATAAACGAGAACAAAATCAACATTGTATTTGATATTGAGGATAACGGACAGATAAAGCTGATGCACTTTTCGGCGCTCCCGTTCAACGAAAACGATATATGGGACGAGATGTACGAAAAGGATCATCTCGGTTGTTTTGACATAGCTCAGGTCGAAATAGCAGGACTTGACCGTCCGTGTGAACGTCACGGCACGAAGTACATAGTAACGGCACCGGGCTACAGACTTAAGTACAAGGATTTTTCCGATACCCGTGACAATATCGGCAGGCTTATAAAAATAACGCAGTATGACGAGCCGACAGGCATAGAGGTTATCAGCACGTTCCGTTTCTATGACGGCATAAGCATAGTGCGCACCTATACGGAAGTCAGGAATACGTCTGCGACCGAAACATACACGTTGACCTATGTTTCATCGTTCAACTATCTCGGTTTTGAAAAAGAGGGCATTCTTCCTCGTGACGATAAGTTTATAATAAAGATACCGCATAATTCGTGGCAGAAGGAAATGCTGTGGCAGGACTACACCTTTGAACAGCTCGGTATGCCACAGTCGCAGAAAGACGGCTGGGAACACTGCGGCAAGGCAATAAATGTAACGAATGTAGGTAACTGGTCAACAAACGAATATCTACCTATGGGTTATATTCAGAACACTGAAACAGGAAACGGGCTTTTCTGGCAGATAGAGCATAACGGCTCGTGGCACTGGGAGATAAGCGACCAGAGAGGACATTTTTACCTTGCGCTCAGCGGACCTAACGAACAGCAATCTCACTGGTTCAAGAACCTTGCTCCCGGGGAGAGCTTTACGTCCGTTCCTGTCGCAGTCGGCGTATGCCGTGACTTTGACGAGGGTATGGGCGAGCTTACAAGATACCGCCGTGCGATACGCAGAAAGAATGCCGATAACGAAAAGCTGGCGGTTATTTTCAATGACTATATGAACTGTCTTTGGGGCGACCCTACCGAAGAAAAGGAAATGCCGCTTATCAGAGCCGCCGCAGAGGCAGGATGCGAGTATTACTGCATTGATTGCGGCTGGTATGCGGATGGTTTCTGGTGGGACAGCGTGGGAGAATGGCAGGAAAACCGCCGCCGCTTCCCGAACGGCCTTAAGAAGGTGACCGATGAAATCAGAAAATACGGTATGATACCGGGCGTATGGCTTGAGATAGAAGTTATGGGCATAAACTGCGAAATGGCAAAGAAAGTGCCTGACGAATGGTTCTTTATGCGGCACGGCAAGCGTGTATACGATCGTTCACGATATCAGCTTGACTTTTCAAATCCCGAAGTCAGCGCTTATGCCGACAGCGTAATTGACCGCCTTGTAAAAGATTACGGCGTAGGCTACATAAAAATGGACTACAACATAGAACCGGGAATAGGCACGGAGGTTAACTGTGACAGTGTCGGTGAAGGACTTATGCGACACGAAAAGGCGTATCTTGCGTGGCTTGACGGCGTGTTTGCACGTTACCCCGAACTTATCATAGAAAACTGCTCAAGCGGCGGTATGAGAATAGACTATGCGATGCTCAGCCGTTATTCGATACAGTCAACGAGCGATCAGGACGATTACAGAAGATATGCTACCATAGCGGCAAACGCACCGACAGGTCTTTGCCCCGAACAGAGCGCTATATGGTCATATCCGCTGACAGACGGCGACAGAGAAGAGGTCGTGTTCAATATGGTAAACGCTATTACACAGCGTATCCATCAGAGCGGACATCTTGCAAATCTCAGCCCCGAGCGAATGTCACTTGTAAAAGAAGCGCTTGAATGTTATAAAAGTATCCGTGATGATATCAAGAAATCTGTACCGTTCTGGCCCTTGGGATTATCTCATATCGGTGACGAATGGGTAACACTGGGTCTTAAAGCAGGAAATAAAGCCTATCTTGCGGTATGGCGCAGACAAGGAAGCAACGAGTGCTGTAATATACCGATAAGATATGCAACAGAGAATGCGAAGGTCAGCTGTATATACCCGTCCTTTGACGAGGGTGGGCATAAATTCAATCCGCTTTCAAGGTCGCTTTCTGTAAAACTGCATGAATGCTTCACGGCAAGGCTTTTTGAAATAGAATTGTAATAAAAAGGATAAGTGTTGACTTTTATACTTTAGAGTGATAAAATAGTAGTATTATTATAGAGGTATTTTACCTATTTGCTTTTGAGAAAGGGAAACGCAATGAACACAAAACTTGTTTCAAAGGATAAGGACGAGCTTTTCAAAGCGATAATGGAGCTTAGAAGTATTGAAGAATGCTACGACTTTTTTGAGGATTTATGCACTATAAGAGAGCTTGAATCAATGGCTCAGCGTCTGCACGTTGCAAAGCTGCTTGTAGAGGGCAGAGTGTACAGCGATATAGTCGAAGAAACAGGAGCCAGCACTGCCACGATAAGCCGTGTAAACAGGTCTTTACAGGGCGGAAATGACGGCTACTCCATCGTTTTTGACAGAATGAAGGATAACGATTGACCGAAAGGGTGATAATATGTCGGCATACGGTTGTTTTGCGGACGTTTACGACACGCTGACTTCCAATATCGACTATAAGGAGCTTGCCGGGTATTATGACAGGATAATTACTTCTCACGGCGGCAAAAGGGGCATACTTCTTGACCTTGCCTGCGGTACGGGCAGTATGTCGATGCAGCTATCTGCTCTCGGATATGATGTTATCGGAGTGGACTTAAGCACCGAAATGCTCAGTGTGGCAAAGGAAAAACCGCACAAAAACATAGAGTATCTCTGTCAGGATATGTGCGAGCTTGATATGTATGGCACTATTGATGTTACCGTATGTGTGCTTGACAGCATTAACCATCTTGACAGTAAAGAGGATATGCTGCGTTGCTTTAAGTCTGTATCTCTCTTTTGCGATCCGAAAGGACTTTTTGTGTTTGACATTAACACTGTGAGAAAGCACAGAGAGGTGCTTGCGGATAACACATTTGTGTATGATATGGAAAGCGTCTATTGCGTATGGCAGAATTATCTTGACACTGACAGCGAAGACAGCAGGGTCGATATTGCACTTGATATTTTCACTGAAAACGAGGACGGCTCTTATGAACGTTCCTGTGAGGATTTTTCAGAGATTGCTTTACCGCTTGAAGAAATTGAAGAATTACTGCATAAGGCAGGCTTCAGAATTCTTGACAGATATAATTATATGACAACAGAAAAGGGCAGTGAGGACAGTGAAAAGGTGCTTTACTGCTGTGCAAAGGAAACAAAATAAATGGGAAAGATAGTAAGAGCTTTATCGGCAGACGGCAGTGCGCTCTGCAGTGCTGTTGACACTACCGACATCGTAAATGAAATACACAGAATACACGGCACATCCGCAACAGCATCGGCGGCGGCAGGAAGACTTGCAACTGCGGCTTGTATTATGGGTGCGCTTATGAAAAACGAAACCGACAGACTTGAACTGAGGATAAACGGCGGAGGAAAAATCGGTACAATTACGACCGTAGCCGATTACAGAGGCAACGTAAAATGCTGTATGGATAATCCGTTTGCAGATCTGCCGCTCAACTCCAAAGGCAAACTTGATGTCGGAGGAATAGTAGGCACGGACGGTTATCTTTCGGTGATAAGAGATCTCGGCATGAAAGAGCCTTATGTAGGACAGGTGCCTATAGTGAGCGGAGAAATAGCTATGGACGTAACGCAGTATTATGCGGTAAGCGAGCAGATACCTACCGTCTGCGCACTGGGCGTACTTGTGGATACCGACCTTACGATAAAAAAAGCAGGCGGATATATGATACAGCTTGTACCGCCCGTGAACGAAGCCGCTATAGATTTTATCGAAGAAAATATAAAGGATATGCAGTCCGTTACAAAAATGCTTGAGGACGGACTTTCTCCCGAAGAAATAGCCCTCAAAGGACTTAAAGGCCTTGACGGAGAGATACTTGACAGCTGGGAGGCACAGTATTACTGCGATTGCTCAAGAGAGCGTACCGAGCAGGTGCTGATAACACTCGGCAAGGACGAGCTTGCAAAGCTTGCGAATGAAGACCCTGTTACAGAGGTGTGCTGTCACTTCTGCGACAAAAAATATCGTTTTACATCGGAAGAACTGAAAGAACTTATCAAGAGGATATAATTTCTTATGAAAAAATGGCTTGTCAGAAATACGGACAATGCACTTGCAATGAAACTCAAGACCGACACTGGACTGCCGATGCTTTTGTGCAGTCTGCTTGTCGGCAGAGGAATATACACAGCCGAGCAGGCACAGCAGTATTTCAACGGTACGGAACTTTCCGACCCCTTGCTTATTGCGGATATGGATAAAGCTGTGCAGGCGATAGAAGAAGCGGTTGACAATGAAGTAAAGATAACCGTATACGGCGATTACGATTGCGACGGCGTTACATCTACCGTTATGCTTTTCACACATCTTGATGCAATAGGTGCTGACGTAAACTGGTACATACCCACACGTGAAGAAGGCTACGGGCTGAATGAAAATGCGATACGCAAACTGCACGAGGACGGTACGGGTCTTATAATAACGGTTGACAACGGCGTTTCAGCCGTCAACGAGGCGGAGCTTATATATGAACTTGGAATGAAGCTTGTTGTTACCGACCACCATCAGCTCCCTGAGATTCTGCCTAAAGCGGAGGCTATCGTAAATCCGCACAGACAAGATGACAACTCTCCCTATAAAGAACTTGCAGGCTGCGGCGTTGCGCTAAAGCTCATTATGGCTCTGGAACGTGACGTTGAAGGTGTTCTTGAGCAGTATGCCGACCTTGCGGCTATCGGCACTATAGGCGATGTTGTCGCACTGACGGGAGAAAACCGCATAATAGTAAAGCGTGGACTTCTTGAAATGCAGTACAGCGAAAATCAGGGACTTCAGGCGCTTATCAATGCGGCAGGACTTGATGCCGAAAGTATTACTTCTACAGGCATAGCGTTCGGCTTATGCCCCCGTATAAATGCCGCAGGACGTTATGACAGTCCGAAAGCGGCGGCAGAGCTTCTTATGGCTCAGACCGGACAGATAGCCGAGATAAAAGCGCAGGAACTGAATGAACTGAACGCTAAGAGAAAACAGATCGAAAGCGATATTCTCGAAATGGCAAAGGCTCAGCTTATTGCCGAACCTAAAGCGTTCAACTCCCGTGTGCTTATTGTTTGCGGCGAGGGTTGGAATCACGGAATTATAGGTATAGTCAGCGCAAGACTTCTTGAACTTTACGAAAAACCCTGTATCGTCATAGGAATAGAGGGCGATGAGGCAAGAGGCTCAGCGAGAAGCATCGAAGGCTTTTCACTTTATACCGCACTTGATGCGTGCAGTGAGCATCTTACACGTTTCGGAGGTCATACGAAGGCGGCTGGCTTTTCGCTTCCGAAAGACAAGGTAGATGATTTTATAGCTCAGCTGAGAAGCTATGCGGATGAAAAATTCCCTTCAATGCCGGTTATGACAACGGAGGCTGATATTGAGCCGGAGCTGTCCGACCTTGAAATATCTTCAATCGAGAATCTTCGTCATTTACAGCCTTACGGCGAAGAAAACAACGCTCCGCTGTTTTTGATGAGAAACTGCACGATTATATCCTCAAGACCGCTAAAAGACGGTAAATATACATCGTTTACCGCAGAGTATAAAGGCTCGCAGTTTAAATTTCTCTGCTTCGGAACATCGTTTGATAAGTTCGGATATTATCCCGGAGATAAGGTCGATGTGCTGAGCCATGTTGAAATAAACGAATATAATGATAAAAAAAGCGTCAGCGTAAGAGTAAAGGACATACGCAGAAGTGATTTTCCGCAGGATAAGTATTTTGCCGCAAGGAATTTCTATGAAAAAATCCTCAGAGGCGAAAAAACCGATTCAAGACTTCTTAAACGTATCCTGCCAGATAAGGAGAACATGAAGCTCCCGTTCGACCTTGCAAGAAAGCTGACCTCTATAGATTCAGCCGCCCAGATTGCAATGTCGCACGGTATGAATTACTGCCTTTTTATGATGTGCCTTCATGTTTTTGCGGAATTCGGTCATCTTGAGCTGGACAGAATAAACGGTACGATGAATTTCATAAAAGGCGGCAGACGTATAGAGCTTGAAAACTCGGCAGTGATAAGAAGAATAATGAAATCCTGCAGCTGAAAAATTAACGATAAACGGAGGCTGTAAGCATGACATATACAATAGATATGCTTATTGACAAGATAAAGGAAGTAGGAAAGAGCTACGACCTTGATAAAATACAGGCGGCCTATGAGCTGGCGGAAAAGGCGCACGACGGTGTTTTCCGCTCGTCCGGAGAGCCTTATATTACACACCCTGTAGCAGTAGCATATATACTTGTAGAACAGTTCTGCATGGATACAGATACAATATGCGCCGCTCTCCTGCATGACGTGGTAGAAGACACAGATGTCGGACTTGATGTGATACAGAAGAAGTTCGGCGAGGATGTCGCTCATCTTGTTGACGGCGTTACCAAGATAGGTCAGGTTCCCCTCAACACCCGTGAGGAACAGCAGGCAGAGAATATCCGTAAGATACTTATCGCAATGTCAAAGGATATTCGTGTTATTATCATAAAGCTCGCCGACAGACTTCATAATATGAGAACGCTTGCAAGCAGACCGCCCGAAAAGCAGCTCAAGACTTCTCTTGAAACGATGAACTTCTACGCACCTATAGCCCACAGGCTCGGTATCAGTGACGTAAAGGAAGAAATGGAAGACCTTGCCCTGCGCTATCTTGACCCTTACGGCTTCAAGGAGATAGAGTCGCTTCTTGATGTCCATAAGGATGAACGTGATACGTTTATCGACAAGATAAAAGGTATGATAAGAGAGCGTATATCGGACATTCAGCCACCGCCGATAATCGAGGGCAGAGTAAAAAGCATATACAGTATTTACAAGAAGGTTTATGTCAAGGGAAAGGATTTTTCGGAGATATATGATATATATGCTGTGAGGATCATTCTTCAGACAGTTGTCGAGTGCTATAACGTACTCGGTATCATTCACGATATGTTCCGTCCTATCCCTTATCGCTTCAAGGACTATATAGCAATGCCCAAGCCCAACCGCTACCAGTCGCTCCATACGACCGTTATCGGCAGGGAAGGCATACCATTTGAAGTACAGATAAGAACGCAGGAAATGCACAACACCGCTCAGTACGGCGTTGCGGCACACTGGAAATATAAAGCAGGAATATCGGGAAATGTTGCAGGTGAAAAGCGTTTCGACTGGATAAGACAGCTTCTTGAACAGCAGCAGGAAGCTGACGATGTAGAGCAGATCTCAGAGGCTATCAAGGTCGATCTCGCCCCTGACGACGTATATGTTTTCACCCCGAAGGGCGATGTTATAACACTGCCTGCAGGCTCTAACGTTATAGATTTTGCCTACGCTATTCATACGCAGGTCGGCAATAAAATGACAGGCGCAAAGGTCGGCGGCAGAATGGTGCCGTTTGACCACACACTTCACACGGGCGACATCGTTGAGATACTGACCAGCGGAAGCGATAATTACGGACCTAACCGAAACTGGAGCGAAATCGCAAAAACCAACGAAGCAAAAGCAAAAATAAGAGCGTGGTTCAAGCGTGAACGCAGAGAAGAAAATATCGAGTGCGGTAAAGCAGCATTTGAAAAAGAGATACGCAGAAACAATATTGCGGTCGATGATGAAATACTCTTGCAGACGGCACACCGTCAGCGTTTATCCTCGGTTGACGATTTATATGCGGCTATAGGCTACGGCGGTGTACAGCTATCCAAAATCATTACCCGCCTGAAAGAAGAACAGGTAAAACAGCAGAGATTAAACGCTGTTCAGACACAGCCTATCGACATAGAAAAGACTATAGCCGACAACAACAAGAGAGCACAGAAGAACGGCGTTGTGCTTGACGGAATAGAAGACTGTGCGGTAAAATACGCACAGTGCTGTAATCCGCTTCCGGGCGATGATATTATGGGCTTTATCACCCGTGGCTACGGCGTGTCAATCCATAAAGCCGATTGTCAGAATGTAAAGATTGGTTTGCAGGGAGAAAACAAGGACAGATGGATAAAGGCACATTGGGCAGTGAACTCAAGCAGTGCGTTCAGAGCCACGATAGATATTATCGCAGATGACAGAACTGCGCTTATCGCCGATATTACCACTGCGATAGCAAGCAATCATCTGCCTATCCACGAGATAAACGCCCACTATCTCAAGAACGGTAATGCAAATATAATTCTCACAATCGAGGTCAGCGGTATAGATCAGCTCAAGAGCATCATACTCAGACTTCAGAAGATACCCGGAGTAATCTCTGCCGAAAGGACAGGAAAACAGTAATGGAAATTAAAACGCTCACATTAGGCGAGCTTGGCACCAATTGTTATATAGTAATCAGCGCCGCAGGAAACGCCGCAGTGATAGACCCTGCGGACGATGCACAGCGTATCCTTGATACACTCGGAAAGGAAAACGCAGAACTTAAAATGATACTTCTCACGCACGGACATTTTGACCATACGGGAGCTGTTGCAGACCTTAAGGAACAGACAGGCGCTAAGGTATATATACATTCAAAGGACGAATGTATGCTTGATGATACGATAAAGAACGTGGCATATCTCTGCCCCGGCTATTCCTACAAGCCATTTACTGCGGATGTGCTTGTTTCCGACGGCGACATCATACGCCTTGATGAGATTGAATTCAGCGTTATGCATACCCCCGGACATACCGCAGGAAGCGTGGTTTACTTTGCGGATAACTGTATGTTTGCAGGCGACACAATTTTTGAAGGCTCTGCCGGCAGAACCGATTTCTATTCGGGCGACTATATCGCACAGCGAAACAGTCTTGCACGAATCGCCGCATTGCGTGAGGATTATCTCATTTATCCCGGTCACGGCAGTTCGACTACTCTTAAACAGGAAAAGAAGTTCAATCAGTTTCTCGGACAAAGCCCGGTAGATTTCTTCTGATATGATAAAATCGCTGTATTTTGATAACACGGCATATCAATATGCCTACGAGCTTGAGCGGCTGATAAGAAATTTCTCATTGCCGCACAGGCTTGAGTTTTATACCGACAAAACTCTCCACGGCACAGATTACGCATACTTCTGCGCCGATAACGGCAAATTATCCGTTACCGTATCTGATAATGATACCGTGCATAAGGAATCCTCAGATGTATGCGAGCCGTCCGATTATGAAAATGAGCTTTGCAGGCTTCTTTGCAGATGTATGGAAAGGCACGGTCACGCTCCGCTTCCGTGGGGAATACTTACGGGAGTACGCCCCGTGAAATATATCCGAAGCATTTATGAAACCCGTGACAATGCGGAAAAATATCTTCATAATTCCTTGCTTGTAAGCGATAAGAAGATACAGCTTGCAAACGATGTAATACGCATTCAGAAACCGGTTCTGGACTCACTTGACCTCAGGAAGATAAGCCTGTATGTTTCGATTCCTTTCTGCCCGTCACGTTGTAGCTATTGTTCGTTTATCTCCGCTTCCGGTGAGGGTGCATTAAAGCTGATAGACGATTATTTCGGGCTTTTACTGAAAGAGCTTGATATTTATGCCGATATTGTGAAACGTTTTTCGCTTAAAGTCGATACTGTGTATATCGGCGGTGGAACGCCGACAACCTTGTCGGCTTCTCAGCTTGACCGCCTTATTGAAAAACTTGATGAGTTTGATATTACCGGTATCCGTGAATTTACCGCAGAAGCAGGCAGAGCAGATACCATAACTGAAGATAAGCTGAGGGCGCTTAAAAACGGCGGTGTACGGCGCATATCCATAAATCCGCAGTCGATGAACGACAGCGTACTTGAAGCGGTCGGCAGACGTCATACGGTAAAGCAGGTGTGTGAAGCGTTTGATATAGCACGAAAGGTCGGTTTCGACTGCATAAATTCCGACATAATAGCAGGACTTCCAGCCGAAACAGAGCATAGCTTTGAAGCTTCTTTGCAACAGCTTTGCAAATTATCTCCCGAAAATATCACCGTTCACACATTGAGCCTTAAACGCTCATCAGCCTTGTTCAGACAATTCGGAAACAATATCGGCAAAGGTGCAAAATATATGACCGATACCGCATACGATATGCTTTGTGAAAAAGGCTATTTTCCGTATTATCTTTACCGTCAGAAGAATATAGCCGACAACCTTGAAAACATCGGCTATTGCAAAGACGGCTGTGAAAGCATCTATAATATCTGCATTATGGAAGATGTACAGACGATACTTGCCGCAGGCTGCGGAGCATCAACAAAGCTATATGACGGCAAGAACGTTTCAAGAGTCATCAATTACAAATATCCTTATGAATATATTTCACGTTTTGCTCTGATGAATGAGCGTAAACGTGATATCGAGAATTTCTTTGAAGAAAAATTAACTCTTGCATAATTTTTCTTATTGTGCTACAATATAAAAAAGCATTTCTGAAAGGAAACACGGCTATGGATTTTAAAGACGAATTTGATTTTATATCAGAAAAAGCAAAACAGCTTACCGATACCGGCATTCGCAAGGCAGACGAGGTTATCGGTATTTCAAAACTCAAGCTGAGATGTATTCAGCTTGATGCACTGATAAAGGCAAAGTACACCGAGCTTGGAAGAACTATGTACGGTATGGTTAAAAACGACAGCTCAGATGCCGACAGAATAGCGCAGGCTGTAATGGATATTGATCACCTTTATAAGAAAATGGCACAGTGCAACGCCAGAATCGAGCTGATGAAGAAAATCGTTACCTGCCCCGTGTGCGGTACAAAGAACAGATTCAGCAACACATATTGCACCGCTTGTATGCACAAACTGGTATCAACAGATGAAGAGCCTGAGGATTATGCGTTTAATCCCGATGATGCCGAGAACAGATAAATTGATTTTGTAAAGAGGTACGATGAAAAAATCGTACCTCTTTTGTGCTATTTTTGCATAAAATGCGTTAATTTTGAAAAAACTGTTTACAAGCAGGATAATAAAGTTTATAATATTCTTGTAAAAAACACGAGATTGCCCGAAATTGCAAATCCCGATATTAATTTGCTATCCTCTTAATCCATTTCCCATATATGAATACCCCTGTGTCAAATTTCACAGGGGTATTCTGTTTGCAATAATTTATAATAATACAGCCTCTCAGTTCTGATAGTTGATTTTTTCTTCTGTTATCATAGGATAAGAGATAAGCTCATTACCGTCAAGGTTTTCTTTTCTCATATCAACAGCGGAAATGCGGTGATTATCGTAAGTTGTGTAATAATAAATGCCTTTATCCGCATTACAGCACGAGGTATAGATAGTAATCTCGTATTCCTTGTCTTTTACCTCACAGCAGCCTCTCTGCTGGTCAACCGAGCCGAGTATATGGAAAAACTGGCTTACGCTTTCGGTTTCGCCTTTTCCGGAAACGGAGTTAGCCTTTACAAAAGCCACACGCACAAATCTTGATTGTGACGATAAATCGCCCGGAAGTCCGATAGCACCCATTCCTCTGCTATAGGTTTTCAGCTCCAGCTTATCCGAGAAATTGTTCTGAGGCTGTTTTCTTGATAAATGCATATAATCGTTCAATCTGAACATCTGCTCGTCAAAGGGCGGATTGTTGGTAAGCACGCCTATCGGATTATCATAAACCTTTATTCCATCCGATACCGATTCAACGGTTATTGCGCTGTTCCTGTCCGCAATTATCCAGTGGAGCTGACCTGCAGGCATCTGCTTGTCAAAGGGCGTATCGGTTATATTGATTTTAGAAATCAGCTCTTTTGCTTCATTTACGTCTGCACATTTTCCGAGAATATACGGAATAAATTCATACTGTGCTACGTTGTCCTTATCGGGAGCGTTTTTAAAATAACGGGCATTGCCGACAAAGTTAAGCCCTGCCATACAAAGCCCTTTTTCGTTCATTGCATCATAGAACAACGGGTAACCTTTGGCAATATGAGCCGTACCGATTACTGCATAGTGGCTTTCGCAAACTCCCATATTCAGAAATTGCAATCTGAAATTTCTCGGCATGATTACAATTTCCTCACCGTATGAACATTCGTAATCAAGCGTTCTGCCGAAATAGAAATCTTCTGTCTTGTATGTTGCGGCTGTACACATATTATTACCTCCGTGTTTTTTAAGTTTCTGTTATTATTCTACTACATTTTCCCCCGTAAGTAAAGAAATATTACGATAAAAAGGGCAGTGCCGAAACACTGCCCTCAGACTATTCACTTAAAAATCTCAATCGTTGAACTTAGCCATAAGCTCCTTGATAAGCTCCTGAACCTTGTCTGCGGTTTCCTCAACGGGAACTTTATATGAGAAGCTCTTATCCCTTGCAGAAATCTCACAGCAGTTATCCTTCAGGTTTCTGGGGCTTACGATAACTCTCAGCGGTACACCGAGAAGGTCTGCGTCAGAGAACATAACGCCTGCGCTTACCTGTCTGTCGTCATAGATAACCTCAGCACCTGCGTTCTGTAAAGCGTCATACAGCTTATCTGCACAAGCCTTTACATCTGCGTCATCTGAACGTACAGCGCAGATATGAACCTGCCACGGAGCGATAGGCATAGGCCAGATAGGACCGTAATCATCGTGGTGCGCCTCGCATACCGAAGCCGCAAGTCTGCCGACACCGATACCGTAACAGCCCATAATAGGTGTCTTTTCCTCGCCGTTGCTGTCAAGGTAGGTCATACCCATAGTCTTTGTGTACTTTGTGCCGAGCTGGAATATGTTTCCGACCTCGATACCTCTTGAAATAGAAATTGAGTGCTTGTGGCAATTGGGGCAGATACCGCCGTCAAGAATCTTTGCAAAGTCGTGATATTCAACATTAGCACAATCACGGTCAATGTCAAGACCGGTGTAATGATATTCTTCCTTATTTGCACCGCAAGAAAGGTTGTTTGTATTCTGAAGCGAGGTATCAAACAGAACGGTCATATTTTCTGGAAGACCGACAGGTCCGATATATCCTGCGTTAAGACCGCACTCTTCCGTGATTACGGCAGGGTGAATTTCACAGCCTAAGAAGTTGCGGAGCTTGGTTTCGTTTACGTCAATGTCGCCTCTTGTGAATACGACAACATAGCTGTCGTCTGCGTTTCTCTGATATACGACAGCCTTACAGCTCTTTTCCTTGGGAGTATGCAAAAAGTCGCATATTTCTTCTATCGTATGGATATTCGGAGTATGAACAAGCTCCATAGGTGCGGAAACTTCATCTCTTGTGTTCTCGATAATGCTGTCTGCGGCTTCCATATTCGCATTGAAACCACATTCGTGACAGCTTGCTATTGTATCCTCGCCTACGGGTGTAAGGAGCATGAATTCGTGTGAAATACTGCCGCCCATCATTCCTGAATCGGACTTGACCGAGATTACCTCGGGAACACCTGCACGTCTGAATATGTTTTCATAAGCCTTGTGGCACTTATCGTAATACTGTTCGAGATCTTCCTGCGATGTGTGGAACGAGTAAGCGTCCTTCATTGTGAACTCACGAACTCTGATAAGACCGCCTCTCGGACGTGCTTCATCACGGAACTTTGTCTGTATCTGATAAATCATGAAAGGGTACTTCGTGTAGCTCTTGCCGTATTCACGCACAAGATGCACAGCGGCTTCCTCGTGCGTCATACCGAGTACCATAGGCATTCTGTTGCGGTCTGTAAAACGTAACAGCTCACTGCCGATGCTTTCGTATCTGCCTGACTCCTGCCAGAGTGAAGCGGGCATAACAACAGGGAACTGTACTTCCTGTCCGTCTATCTTGTCCATTTCTTCTCTGATGATCTGTTCGATCTTCTTTGTGATTCTCTTTGTGGGCGTGTATGACGAGAAGATACCGTTAGCCATATACTTGATATAGCCGCCTCTCACCATAATTGCGTGGCTGTCTATCTGACAGTCCGAAGGTCTTTCTTTAAAACGGTCGCCGACCAGTTTTTCAAGCTTCATTATGTTGTCCTCCTGAATTTCGGGCATAAAAAAAGCCCGAAGCATTAAATTTGCTTAGGGCGAAACATTGTTCCGTGGTACCACCTAAATTCGGTATAACCGCACTTGTATCTCTGTAACGGGAGAAACCGGTAACACTCATCGTGTACGGCTCAAAGATGGGTTCGATAAAACCTTGTCAGGAGCTTGCACCAACCGCTCTTTCTCTGTGACGCAGATTTATCTACTGTTTCTTATCATAGCTTTTCTGTATGGTATTATTTTAGCACAGAGGAGAGGGATTGTCAAGGGGGAAAGAGGGAACACCGCAGAGCATTTTCTCTGCGGTGTTTTACGGAGTATGTTTGTTTATCTTTAAGCTGTATTCTGAATTTATGATGCAAGTGCCTTACCGAGAGCAACGCACTGTTCGGTAGCTGTGTCATCGGGAGCTTCGTTGCAGATAACGCCTTCGCCTGCCATAACTGCGCCGTCAGCGATGCACTGTTCCTCCCAGTTTCTCATCCATTCGCCGTCGCCCCAGCCGTAAGAACCGAAAAGTCCTACCTTTTTGCCTGAAAGCTTTGCTTCACAAGCGTTGAACATAGGCTCGAACTCGCTGTCCTCAAGCTGTTCACTGCCCATTGAGGGACAACCGAAAGCGATAGAATCAAACTGATCTACCATATCCGCAGAGAAGTCGGCCGCTGTAAATACGCTTACCTCTGCGCCTGCGCTCTTTGCGCCCTCTGCAACCGAGCCTGCCATAGCCTCAGTGTTGCCTGTTCCGCTCCAATATACTACTGCTGTTTTCATAATAAAAATCCTTTCATTCTGATATTTTTTATATTATGCAACCGTAAGCTGCACGATACTCCTGCCGTTTGCCCACATCTTTTGGTAGACAGCTCTGCACTTGTCAAATCTCGCAAAGGTGCGCATAGCCTCGCACTCGTTGCAGTACACCTTCCAACAGCCCGTGCATCTGCTGTTTTTGCCCCCGTTATCAATAAATCCGATAACATCTCCGAGCGGATAACCTAAGAACAGCCCTATCTCATGCGGAAATAAATCGCTTTTTGCCAGCTTGCCGCCAAGTACCTTAAGGCACAAATCAATATCTGTATTCTCGTATCCGTGACATTTCATAAAACGCTCAACGCCCGGTCGGCTGAAATCCTTAGCAAGACATTTTGCCCTGTATACATATATAAGTGCCGTGTTCTCACGCTTTCTCAGAACCGTTACGGTAATTCCCTTGCCGGACAGTTCCTTGTTCCAACGCTCTACAGCCTTGTTAAGCTCATCCGTACTGCTGTATCTGTAATTGAAAAGATTCGCTGTCTTTAGCGATGCAAGAGTAGGGGAGCAGTTGTCAATCAGATATTGTTCAAAACAGTATCCGTTCATAATGATGCACTTCTTTCCGCTAAAAGCTGTGATAAAGCAACCACACTGCTTGAGTGTACTCTTGCCACAGGAACACTGTTGCGCTTTGCCTCCTGTGTTGCACTCAGCATCATCTTGTGCGATACAGTATTTGTAAACAGTATCAGTAAATCGGGAGTGCCGACCTTCTTTTTAAGCGAGCTGTTTTCCTTTACAAAGACTTTAGCCTTATCGTAACCGTAAGCCTTGCATATATCCGCATAGCGTGTTTCCATGCGCTCGTTACCGCCGATTATTACTACGCTCATATCCTGTCCTTTCTGTTTAAATGTGTTAGTTTAAACTAACCATATCCGTTTAAATAAACGGCGAAATGCCGTTTATTCGTTAAGTTGTCTTATGTAAACTGTGTTAGCCTAAGCTAACTGTATATAGTTTATCATACGGCTTTTGTTTTGTCAATAGGGTATCGGTAATTTTTATAGAATTTTTTTGCCTCTGTAACAAATTCAAAAGCAGGCTCGCCTTTTATCAGTTTCTTTGAATACAACCCCAATAACACCGGTGCCAATCCGTCGATGCGGATATATTCAAGTTCGCTGTCATTCATACATGGCATCATCGGAAAAGCTGTTACTCCAAGCCCTGCCTTTGCCATAGCAAAAGCCACCTCGCAGCCGTCCGCAAGCAGTACGTTGCTGTTATTCGGCATACCGAGCTTCATATACGCTTCCATTGCCGCATCGGGACACTTGTGTCTTTCAATAAGTATAACACGTCTGCCGTTTATATCGTTTATATTTATGCTTTTTCTTCCGCTCAGCACATCGTCTTTCCGGCATAACAGCATAACCGGACACTCGCACAGTTCGGTAAAGCACTCTGCTTTTGCGGCTTCGTTTTCAGCCTTGATAGCGAATATGATCTGCAACTTGTTTTCCTCAAGCAGATTATCAAGCGATTTGAATGGCATCATAGTAATCTTCGGCTCAAAATTCGGATACATCTTCCCGATAATGTTCATCACCGGTACAGCCGAATCAAGCTCGTACTGATTATGAACACCGATAGCTACTGTCCGTTTTTTCTCCTTAACATTGGTACTCAGACGATGTATGGAATTCATCGCCGTCCTGACTATCGTTTCCGCATCGCCTATAAAAATCAGTCCCTCTTTTGTAAGCTGTACGCTTTTGTTCGTTCTCAGAAACAACCGCACCCCAAGCTCCGCCTCAAGCGATGAAATCTGATGGCTGACGGCAGGCTGGCTTATATTCACCATTTCCGCCGCTTTTGAAAAATTGAGGGTTTCCGCAACCGCAAGAAAGCATTCAAGTTGAGTAGTATTCATAACAAACTCCTTTTTTAATTAACGATAAATATTCTTTATTGATTATAACATATTTGTATTTTACATTCAAGACCGTTTGGTGTATTATTATCAAGGAGATAAACTGTTAGCATATTACCGGTAAGGAGGTTAACCGTTATGAATGAAACCGACATTCAGGCGATAATGATTGATAACAAGACCATAAATCAGCGTATCGAAAACAGCCTGAACGTGATTTTTGCCGATATTGACATTACTGCGGCACAGGGCAGAGTGCTTATGTATATTGCAAATTCCCCCGATAAAGATATATTCGCCGCCGACTTGCATAAACATCTTTGCATCTCAAAGCCTTCGGTTTCCGCACTTATTAAAAAGCTGAGAAAATCGGGATATATAAGCTGTACAGGCTGTGAAAGCGATGAACGCTACAAGAATCTAACAGCAACAAATAAGGGCAGACAAACAGCAGGACTTATATCCTGTCACATGAGGAATATAGAGCAGGCGGCATTCCGCAGTTTTACAGATTCCGAGCTGGATGAATTCATGCGGCTTCAGAAAAAGCTGCTGAACAATATAGACAACATAAATACAGATAACTTGAAACAGAAAGGATGACAGATTAAGTGAAAGAGCTTCTCAAACAGGTAAAGCAGTACAAGAAGGATTCTATATTAGCTCCCGTCTATTCGGCACTTGAGGTTGTTATGGAGGTAATAATCCCTTTCGTAATGGCGTTGCTGATCGACGAAGGCGTAGAGAAAGGCAATATGAACAAGATACAGCTTTACGGAATAATTATGATAGTCCTCGCTATGATAAGTCTTTTTGCAGGAATGATGGCAGGCAAATATGCCGCAAGCGCATCATCGGGCTTTGCCTGTAATTTAAGAGAGGCGATGTACCGTAACATACAGCGCTTCTCGTTTTCAAACATAGACAAGTTCAGTACAGCAGGACTTGTTACCCGTATGACGACCGATGTAACAAACGTTCAGAACGCATATCAGATGATAATAAGAATAGCCGTGAGAGCGCCTCTTATGCTGATAAGCAGTATGGTTATGTGCTTTGTGGTAAATGCGGATATGAGCTTTATATTCCTCGGTGCTATAGTTTTCCTTGCGGCAGTTCTTGTGATAATTATGCTCAGGGCGATGAAGATTTTCAATGTGGCATTCACAAAATATGATGACCTTAACGCAAGCGTACAGGAGAATATCTCAGGCATCAGAGTGGTGAAATCGTACGTCCGTGAGGATTATGAGAACGAAAAGTTCAAGAAAGCCTCCGGCAATCTTTACAATATGTTCAAAAAAGCCGAAAGCACCCTTGCTTTCAATAACCCTGTGATGATGCTTGTGATTTATGCCTGTATTATGGCAATCTGCTGGTTTGGAGCTAAGTTTATCGTTGTTGACAAGACCTTGCAGATAGGCGAGCTTACATCGCTGTTCAGCTATGTAATGGGTTCAATGATGTCGCTTATGATGCTCTCGATGATATTCGTTATGATTACAATGAGCGTTGCAAGTATGCGCCGTATAACCGAAGTTCTGCGTGAACAGCCAGATCTTGCCGAGCCTTTCGCTCCCGTGGAGTTAATGTCAAACGGCAGCATAGACTTTGATAATGTGCATTTCAGATACCATAAGACAAGCGAGGAGGAGGTCCTCACCGACATAAACCTGCACATAAAGTCAGGTGAAACTATCGGCATAATCGGCGGAACTGGCTGTGGAAAGACCAGTCTTGTAAATCTTATCAGCCGTCTTTATGATGTACAGCAGGGAAGTGTAAAGGTAGGCGGCGTTGATGTAAAGGACTACGATATGAAGTTCCTGCGTGATCAGGTATCGGTAGTACTTCAGAAGAACGTCCTGTTCTCAGGCACTATACTTGATAATCTGCGCTGGGGCAACGAAAACGCCACCGAGAAAGAATGTATCGAGGCTTGTAAGTGGGCTTGCGCAGATGAGTTCATCGAGCGTTTCCCCGATAAGTACAATACGGTTATTGAGCGTGGCGGTACTAACGTATCCGGCGGTCAGAAACAGCGTATATGTATAGCAAGAGCACTTCTCAAAAAGCCTGCCGTGCTTATCCTTGACGATTCCACAAGCGCAGTGGATACGGCTACAGACGCAAAGATAAGAGCGGCATTCCAAAAGTGCATACCCGGTACAACCAAGATAATTATTGCACAGCGTGTATCAAGCGTTCAGGATGCAGATCGCATAGTCGTTCTTGACGACGGCAGAATAAACGGTGTAGGAACGCACGATGAGCTTGTTGCCAATAATGAGATATACAGAGATATATACGAATCTCAGACAAAGGATGGCGGCGACTTTGACCGCCCCCGGAATTAAGGAAAGGAGCGTAACGTAATGGATAAAAGAAAAATGGGACCCCGTCCCGATGTTTCACCGAAGGAACAGGTAAAACTGCTCGGCAGAATTATTAAATACACATTCAGTCACTATAAATTCTCGTGTATCTGCGTTGTTGTATGTATTCTTGTGCAGGCGGTCACAACGCTTGTCGGAATGCTTTTTATACAGTCGCTTATCGACGATTATATCAAGCCTATGATTGCAGCCAAAAGCACAGACTTCACACCTCTTGCGTTTGCAATGCTCAGACTTGCGATTGTTTACGTTGTCGGTCTTGCGGCATCTTATGCGTATAACAGGATAATGGTAAACGTAGGACAAGGTACGCTCAGAAACTTCCGTAACGACCTTTTCACCAATATGGAAAAGCTTCCGATAAAGTATTTTGACACACACCAGCACGGCGATATAATGTCGGTTTATACAAATGATATTGATACATTCAGACAGTTTATCTGTCAGAGTATCCCACAGGTGATAAACTGCGGTACTACAGTTATAATCTCGCTTGTTTCTATGCTTATTATGAGCATACCGATGACGATACTTGCCGTAGGTATGGCGGCAGTGATGCTTGTTGTAACTAAGAAGATCGCCGCAAAATCAGGTAAATATTTCGGAAAGCAGCAGCACGATCTGGGCGAGGTTGATGGCTTTATCGAAGAAATGCTTGACGGTCAGAAGGTAGTAAAGGTGTTCTGTCACGAGCAGGAGGCAATAGACGATTTTGTAAAGATAAACGATAATCTCAGAAACAGTGCATACAAGGCAAACAAGTATGCGAATATCCTGATGCCGATAAACGCCAATATAGGCAACATCAGTTATGTTTTATGTGCGTTGCTCGGCGCAGTGCTTGCAACAAACGGCTTCGGCGGTCTTACTCTCGGTACTATTGTTTCATTCTGTACGCTCAACAAGAATTTCACAAACCCGATCTCACAGCTAAGCCAGCAGATGACGTTCGTGATAATGGCTTCAGCAGGTGCAAAGCGTTTGTTTGATCTTATGGATCAGAAGCCTGAACACGATGACGGTTATGTTGAGCTTGTCAATGCCGAAATTGATGAAAACGGCAATATTACGGAGGTCGATCACCGCACAGGCAAATGGGCGTGGAAGCATCCTCATAAGGCTGACGGTACGGTATCGTATAAAAGGCAGGAGGGCGGTATCGTCTTTGACGGTGTAGACTTTGGCTACACTGACGAAAAAATGGTGCTTCACGACATAAAGCTATATGCAAAGCCCGGTCAGAAGATTGCATTTGTAGGCTCGACCGGTGCAGGAAAAACTACCATAACCAATCTTATAAACCGTTTCTACGATATTCAGGACGGTAAGATAAGATATGACGAGATCAATATTAATAAGATAAAGAAGCCCGAACTGCGTAAGTCGCTCGGCATCGTTTTACAGGAAACCAATCTGTTCACAGGTACGGTAATGGATAATATCCGCTACGGCAAGCTGGACGCAACGGATGAAGAATGTATAGCCGCCGCAAAGCTTGCTAATGCCGACAGCTTTATAAGAAGACTTCCTGACGGTTATCAGACTATGCTTACAGGCGACGGTGCTAATTTAAGTCAGGGTCAGCGACAGCTGTTATCTATAGCAAGAGCGGCGGTCGCAGATCCGCCTGTACTGATTCTTGATGAGGCTACATCGTCAATAGATACCCGTACCGAAAAGCTTGTACAGGCAGGAATGGACGCACTTATGCACGGCAGAACAACGTTCGTCATCGCTCACAGGCTTTCAACCGTGCGCAACTCCGATTGTATTATGGTGCTTGAGCAGGGCAGAATTATCGAGCGTGGCACGCATGACGAACTTATAGAAAAGAAGGGCAAGTATTACAGCCTGTACACCGGTAACTTCGCCGAAGAAACTGCCTGAGGCAGTAAGCACCTGTTCGCCTTTCTTGAGGCAGGCAGTTTGTTAACATCTATACAGAATCCGCTGTTTTTATAACGGCGGATTTTTTTATAAAAATATTAAAATAGGTTGAATTTATCCTAACACTCTGATATAATATAATTACAGGAGGGATTGCATATGACCGTAAACACTAAAACGATGGTTTCGATTACTGAAGCAAATCAGAATTTTTCAAAAGTTGCCCGTCTTGTCGATGAAAACGGCTCTGCCGTGATACTGAAAAATAACGTTCCTCGTTATATAGTAATGGAGTTTTCTGAAGCAGAAAAGTTGCAAACGGCATCAGATGAAGATGTTATGAGCGTTTCGAAAAAGCTGATAGAAAAGAATATCCGGGCATACAAGGAGCTTGCAAAATGATAAAACTTACAAAAGAACAGGTTGTATCAATACACAGTTCTTTGATTAAAGCAAGCGGAGGAACTGATGGAGTGCGGGATGAGGGTTTGCTCGAATCAGCTCTTGAATCACCGTTTCAAACTTTTGACGGACATGATCTTTATCCGTCAATTATACAGAAAGCGGCAAGAATCGGATATTCGTTGGTTTCAAATCATTCGTTTATCGACGGAAATAAGAGAATAGGTATACATATAATGCTGGTTTTCCTTGCGATTAACGGTATTGATATATCTTGTACTCAAGAAGATCTGATAAAGATTGGTCTTTCTCTGGCTGACGGTACGATGACTTTTGAAGAATTATCCGCATGGCTGAGTTCTCACAATTGAATTTTGAAAAAAGGAGGTGTAATTTTGCTTCCTTTTTTCATACTGCGAATAACTCTATTGACAACCGACCTTATTTATGCTATCTTTACATAAAGATTTACCCGAAAGGAGAACGCTTATGAGCGATAAATTATATACCCCTTCAAACCCGAATGCACAGCAGGGTGTACGCAATGTGCTTAAATATCTGTCCGATATAACCTATGAAAAAATCATAACCGGACAGCATACGCAGACTATGGCGCAGGAAGAGCTTCATCTTATAGAAAAGGTCACAGGAAAACAGCCTGCACTTCTCGGTTTTGAACTGCTTTCATATTCACCGAATATCAACTATTCCGATACGGACGATGAATGTATGACAGAGGTCATGGAGAATTACGGCACTCTTAAAAGAGTGTGGGAGTGGGCAGAGAAAAAGGGACTTATCACTATGTGCTGGCACTGGTTTTCTCCGCTTTACGGCAGGTCAAAATCGTTTTTCAGCGAAAATACCGACTTTGACGCAAGCAAGGCTGTGATTGACGGTACACCCGAAAATAAAGCTCTGCTTTCCGATATGGATACAATGGCAGGAATACTCCGACCCTTCTGCGAAAAGGGAGTGCCGATTCTGTGGCGACCCTTTCACGAGGGCGACGGCGATTGGTTCTGGTGGGGCAAAAAAGGAGCGGATACCGTTAAAAAGCTGTTCCGCCTTATGCACGACAGATACACAAACGTATTCCATCTTGACAATCTTATATGGGTGTGGAATTCGCAGATTCCCGAATGTTATCCGGGCGATGACGTTGTGGATATAATTTCGAGGGATATGTATCCGCCTGAACACGAGCATACCTCGCAGAGCGAAATGTACTATAACCTGTGTGAGATAACGTCTGCTAAGAAAATAACGATAATCGGTGAAACAGGTACGTTGCCGAGTCCCGAAGCGGTAGTATCCGAAAAAGTCGGCTGGTCGTCCTATATGACGTGGTCAAAACCGTTCTGCCTTACCGAAAAGTTCAATACCTTTGAACAGCTTAAAAAGGTGTATAACAGCGAATATGCCGTGACTAAGGACACGCTTCCCGATTTGTATTGAGCTATGAAGGAAAGATAGCATCGGGAGATACCCTATCAATGTTTCACCTTTGCCGGCGACTTAGATTTCGATCGGTTTGAAATCGAACATTTCCGAACATTATATTAAATACCGCAAATCCGTTTTGCTTACAGGACGGGTTTGCGGTATCGTCATATAAAACAGGAATGTGCATATATAAATTTTATATGGCAAAATCGGCATTTTGACATATTTTCGGTTAAAACAACGATACGAAAATGAGAAATAAGACAAAAGTTAAGCGATTTTTCTATTGACTTTGCCCTTTATATGTGGTACAATACTAAAATGTATCATAATGGATTGATATGCGTTCGGGCTGAAATTCCGCAGTGTCGAAAGGTGTAGATTTTCCCTTTATTATGCGGAAAACACGAGCGTATAAATATCCGTGAATAAATTAAGGAGTGGTAAAGCCCATGGTGAATGTCAAGCAGGTAAAGCTGGGTAGAAATACCCGTATGAGTTTTTCCAAGATCAATGAAGTTCAGAAGATGCCGAACCTCATCGAAATTCAGAAGGATTCATATAAGTGGTTTTTGGACGAGGGTATAAAGGAAGTATTCAAGGATATTTCTTCTATTACCGACGCTAACGGCAAGCTGGTACTGAGTTTCGTTGATTATCGTCTCGATGAGAACCCCAAGTATTCTATAGAGGAGTGCAAAGAACGTGATACAACGTATGCGGCACCCCTTCGTGTAAAGGCACAGCTCAGAAACAACGAAACCGGAGAGGTTGTCGAGAATGAGATATTCATGGGCGACTTCCCGCTGATGACCGAAAGCGGCACATTCGTAATCAACGGTGCCGAGCGTGTCATTGTTTCACAGTTGGTTCGTTCCCCCGGCGTTTATTACGGCTTTGACTACGATAAAACGGGTAAGAAGTTATTCAAGTCAACTGTTATCCCTAACAGAGGTGCATGGCTCGAATATGAGATGGACTCAAACGACATCTTCTATGTCCGTATAGATAAAAACAGAAAGATACCGGCAACAACATTCATCCGTGCACTCGGTATCAGCAGTGACGATGACCTTATCGATCTGTTCGGTGAAGACCCCAGAATAGTTCAGACGATTCAGGAAAAGGACGCTACAAAGAACACCGAAGAGGCTTTACTTGAAGTATACAGAAAGTTAAGACCCGGTGAGCCCCCTACGGTCGATTCCGCAAATACTCATATCAACAATCTTTTCTTTGACGCAAAGAGATATGACCTTGCAAGATTCGGACGTTACAAGTACAACAAGAAGCTCGGAGTTGCTTCGAGAATTGCCGGTCATAAGGCTGCTCAGCCGATTATAGATCCTACCACGGGCGAGATTCTTGTTGACGAGAACGAGTTCATCAACGCTGAAAAGGCACAGGCTGTAGAGCAGGCAGGCGTTAAGGAATGCGTAATCTTCTCCGAGGAAAAAATAGCAAAGGTTCTCGGAAACGGAATGGTCGATATAGCCGGTTACATTCCCGAATCTATAGATGCAGAATCACTCGGTATCAACGAGAAGGTATGCTTCAGCGTACTGCGTGAGATACTTGACAAGTGCGGTGATGATGTTGAGGCACTCACAGCCGAGCTTTCAAACAGAGTAGAAGACCTTATCCCCAAGCACATCACTCTTGACGATATATTCGCAACAGTAAGTTACTTCATCAATCTTTGCGAAGGTGTCGGTGAGGTTGACGATATAGACCACCTCGGAAACAGACGTATCCGTAGCGTAGGTGAGCTTTTACAGAACCAGTTCAGAATCGGTTTTGCAAGAATGGAAAGAGTTATCCGTGAAAGAATGGGACTTCAGTCACAGGAAGGCGACAAGGTAACTCCCAACGCCCTTATCAATATACGTCCCGTTGTTGCGGCTATCAAGGAGTTCTTCGGTTCTTCGCCGCTTTCACAGTTCATGGATCAGAACAACCCCCTTGCAGAGCTTACTCATAAGAGAAGACTTTCGGCACTCGGCCCCGGCGGTCTTTCCCGTGACCGTGCAAGCTTCGAAGTTCGAGATGTTCACTATTCCCACTACGGAAGAATGTGTCCTATCGAAACCCCCGAAGGTCCTAACATCGGTCTTATCTCTTACCTTGCTTCATTCGCAAAGATAAACAAGTACGGCTTTATTGAAGCTCCTTACCGTAAGGTTGACAAGGAAACAGGCGTTGTACTTGACGAAGTAACCTATATGACTGCCGATATGGAGGATAATTACGTTGTAGCACAGGCCAACGAACCTCTTGACGAGCAGGGAAAATTTGCAAGAAAGCGTGTAAATGCACGTTTCCGTGAAGAGATCCTTGAAGTCGACCGTGACCGTGTAGACTACATGGACGTTTCGCCTAAGATGGTTGTTTCTGTCGCCACTGCGATGATTCCGTTCCTTGAGAACGATGACGCAAACCGTGCTCTTATGGGTGCGAACATGCAGCGTCAGGCAGTACCGCTTATGGTAACACAGAATCCTATCGTAGGTACCGGTATGGAATACAAGGCAGCCGTTGATTCGGGTGCGGTTGTAGTAGCAAAGGAAGACGGCGTTGTAACAAAGTGCAGTGCCGACGAAATCGTTGTTACCGATAACAACGGTGTTGAACACAGCTACAAGCTGATAAAGTTCAAGCGTTCAAACCAGGGCACCTGCGTAAACCAGCGTCCTGCCGTTACAAAGGGTATGGAGATAAAGACCGGCGATGTTCTTGCTGACGGTCCCGCTACAAGCCAGGGTGAGATTTCACTCGGTAAGAATGCTCTTATCGGCTTCATGACATGGGAAGGTTACAACTACGAGGACGCCGTTCTTATAAATGAAAAACTCGTTTATAATGATGTCTACACATCGATCCATATAGAAGAATATGAACTTGAATGCCGTGATACAAAGCTCGGACCGGAAGAGATAACAAGAGAGATCCCCAACGTTTCCGAGGACGCTCTTAAGGATCTTGACGAGCGTGGTATCATTCGTATCGGTGCCGAGGTTCACTCGGGCGATATAATGGTCGGCAAGGTTACACCTAAGGGTGAAACAGAGCTTACTGCAGAAGAAAGACTTCTCCGTGCTATCTTCGGTGATAAGGCAAGAGAAGTAAGAGATAATTCACTGCGTGTACCTCACGGCGAAAGCGGTATCATCGTTGACGTTAAGGTGTTCACAAGACAGAACTGTGATGAACTTTCACCCGGCGTAAATATGGTGGTAAGATGCTACATCGCACAGAAGCGTAAGATTTCTGTCGGCGATAAGATGGCGGGTCGTCACGGTAACAAGGGTGTCGTTTCCCGTATCTTAAAGCAGGAGGATATGCCTTTCCTTCCCGACGGTACACCGCTTGATATTGTACTGAACCCCCTCGGCGTTCCTTCCCGAATGAACATCGGTCAGGTTCTCGAGGTACACCTCGGTTATGCTTGTAAGGCACTTGACTGGCAGATAATGACCCCTGTATTTGACGGCGCTCACGAAGCCGACATCAGAGCTTGCTTTGAAAAGGCTGAGGCTGAGCGTGAAAACTACAAGGATAAGGATTCCGCAAAGATAGACTTCTCTAAGATTCCTATGCGTCCTGACTGCAAGACACAGCTTACAGACGGTCGTACAGGCGAGAAGTTCGACAGCCCTGTAACAGTAGGTTATATGTACTACCTCAAGCTCCACCACCTTGTTGACGATAAGATTCACGCACGTTCAACCGGTCCTTACTCACTGGTAACACAGCAGCCTCTCGGCGGTAAGGCACAGTTCGGCGGACAGCGTTTCGGTGAGATGGAAGTTTGGGCACTTGAGGCTTACGGTGCGGCTTATACACTTCAGGAAATCCTTACTGTAAAGTCGGACGATATAGTAGGACGTGTTAAAACTTACGAGGCAATCGTCAAGGGCGATCCTGTTCCTAAGGCAGGCGTTCCCGAGAGCTTCAAGGTTCTGTTCAAGGAGCTTCAGTCACTCGGTCTTGACATCAAGGTACTTGATGCGGACAAGAATGAGATTGATCTCAGACAGACTTACGAAGAAGACGATGAATACGGTCAGGCAGCAGGCGAGGATACATTTGAGTATGTAGCCGAGGACGGCTCTCTTGATGACGGTTTCACAACTAAGGATATAGACGAAGACAGCGAATTCTATGCCGATAAGGACGATGAAGATGATTTTGACATCGACTTCAACGAAAATGACGCTGACGACTCGTTTGATGAATAATCAGACGATGATTTAAGCATAGGCATTGACAGAAAAGCGTGTGTTATCACACATAAACTTCTATAGAAAGAATTGAGGTCTGTAAATTGGCATATAAAACATTTGATTCAATGAAGATCGGTCTTGCTTCTCCGGATCAGATCCGTGCATGGAGCTACGGCGTTGTTGAGCGTCCCGAAACAATCAACTACAGAACACAGAAGCCCGAAAGAGGCGGTCTGTACTGCGAAAAGATATTTGGTCCTACTAAGGACTGGGAGTGTTCCTGCGGTAAATACAAGAGAATCCGTTTCAAAGGTAAAATATGTGAGCGTTGCGGCGTTGAAGTAACACGCAACAAGGTAAGACGTGAGCGTATGGGTCACATAGAGCTTGCGGCTCCCGTATCGCATATCTGGTATTTTAAGGGTACACCCAGCCGTATCGGTCAGGTACTTGATATTTCACCCAAAAGACTTGAAGAAGTTCTTTACTTCACAAAGTATATAGTTGTCGATCCCGGCGATACTGTTCTTACAAAGAAGCAGATACTCACAGAAAAAGAGTATGCTGATATGAGAGAGCGTTATGAGGATGATTTCAGAGCTGAGATGGGCGCAGAAGCTATCAAGGAGCTTCTTTGCGAAATCGACCTTGACAAGCTGTCCGAGGAGCTTAAGAAAGAGCTTGAGGATACTCAGCAGGGTCAGAAGAGAGTAAAGTTATTAAAAAGACTTGATGTTGTTGAGGCATTCAGACTCAGCGGTAACCGTCCCGAATGGATGATACTCGACTGCATACCCGTAATTCCTCCGGATCTGCGTCCTATGGTTATGCTGGATGGTGGCAGATTCGCCACTTCCGACCTTAACGACCTGTACAGACGTGTTATCAACAGAAACAACCGTCTTACAAAGATGAAGGAGCTTCACGCACCTGACATTATCATCAGAAACGAAAAGAGAATGCTTCAGGAAGCTGTTGACGCACTTATCGACAACGGCAGACACGGCAGAGCGGTAACAGGCCCTTCAAACCGTCCTCTGAAATCTCTTTCGGATATGCTCAAGGGTAAGCAGGGACGTTTCCGTCAGAACCTTCTCGGTAAGCGTGTTGACTATTCAGGACGTTCAGTTATCGTAGTAGGCCCCGATCTTAAGATGGATCAGTGCGGTCTTCCCAAAGAAATGGCTATCGAGCTGTTCAAGCCCTTTGTAATGAAGGAACTTGACAAGCGTGGTATCGCTAACAATATAAAGAGTGCAAGAAAGATGGTAGAGCAGGCTAAGGATCCTGCTGTATGGGATGCTCTTGAAGAAGTTATCAAGGATCACCCCGTACTGCTCAACCGTGCGCCTACACTGCACAGACTCGGTATTCAGGCATTTATGCCGGTACTGGTCGAGGGTCGTGCAATCAAGCTGCATCCGCTGGTTTGTACAGCGTTCAACGCAGACTTTGACGGTGACCAGATGGCAGTGCATCTTCCTCTGTCTGCGGAAGCACAGAACGAGGCAAGAACACTTATGCTTGCCGCAAAGAACCTGCTGAAGCCTTCAGACGGTCGTCCTGTTACAGTACCTACTCAGGATATGGTACTCGGTTCTTATTATCTTACTATCGACAAGCCCGGCGAAAAGGGCGAGGGTAAAGTATTCCGTGACTTCAATGAGGCTATTATGGCTTACAATGAAGGGGATATTACAATCCACTCGGCTATCAAGGTAAGAGTTACCAAGGACGTAGGCGGAGATCATCCCGAAACAAAGATAATCGACGCTACGGTAGGACGTATTCTTTTCAACGAGCATATTCCTCAGGATCTTGGCTTTGTTGACAGAAACGACCCCGAAAAGAAGTTTGATCTCGAAATCGGCTTCAAGGTAAGAAAGAAAGAGCTCGGAAAAATCATCGACAAGTGCCTTAAGGTTCACGGAACACCTATGACGGCGCAGGTTCTTGATAAAATAAAGGCTATGGGTTACAAATACTCGACAAAGGCGGCAATCACAGTAGCTGTATGCGATGCTACAATACCGCCCGAGAAAAAGGATATTCTTGCAAATGCGGATGCACAGGTTCAGGAAATCAACGAGTATTTCAACAACGGTTTCATTTCGAACGCCGAAAGAAAATCTCAGGTACTTTCAGTATGGAACCAGGCTACAACAGATGTTACAGTTGCACTGACAAAGGGTCTTGATGATTACAACCCCATCTATATGATGGCTGACTCGGGAGCCCGTGGTAGTACAAACCAGATAAGACAGCTTGCAGGTATGCGTGGACTTATCGCAAATACATCGGGTGAAACGATTGAAATCCCGATCAGAGCTAACTACCGTGAAGGTCTTAACATCCTCGAATACTTCATTTCTTCAAGAGGTGCGAGAAAGGGTCTTGCCGATACGGCGTTAAGAACAGCCGACTCAGGTTACCTTACAAGACGTCTTGTTGACGTATCACAGGAAGTTATCGTAAGAACCGATGACTGCGGTACTACAGACGGTATAGACATTTACGAGATCCGTGAAGGCAAGGAGCTTATCGAGTCGCTTGAAGAACGTCTTACAGGCAGATACCTTGCCGAAGATTTCACCGATGACAACGGCGAAGTCCTCGTTTCAAAGGATAAGCTGATAACGGAAGCTGATGCCAAGATGATAGTTGCATCGGGCGTAAAGACCGTTAAAATACGTTCAGTTCTTACCTGCCACGCAGAACACGGCGTCTGCGCAAAGTGCTACGGTTCTTCACTTGCAAACGGCAAGAAGATTACGATTGGTGAAGCAGTTGGTATCATAGCCGCACAGTCTATCGGTGAGCCCGGTACACAGCTTACTATGAGAACGTTCCATACCGGTGGTATTGCATCGGCTGAAGATATTACACAGGGTCTTCCCAGAGTAGAAGAACTGTTCGAGTCACGTCGTCCCAAGAATGCCGCAATTATGGCTAAGCATTCCGGTAAGACAAGAATCGACGAGATAAAGAAAACCAGACACGTTATCATTACAACAGCAGACGGTGAGGAGCATCCTTATCCCGTACCTTTCGGCTACAAGCTGAAAATACAGGATGGTGATTTCATCGAAGCCGGTGAAACACTTACAGAAGGAAGCGTAAATCCTCACGATGTACTTGAGGTAAAGGGCGAGGAAGCGGTTCAGAACTACATTATCGCCGAGGTACAGAAGGTATATCGCTTACAGGGTGTTGATATTAACGATAAGCATATCGAAGTTATTGTTCGTCAGATGATGAGAAAGGCTCGTGTAACCAACCCCGGCAGCAGTTATCTGCTTCCCGGCTCGGTTATTGACAAGAATGAGCTTGTCAAGGTTAACAATGAGCTTGAACAGCGTAAGAAAGCAGGCGAACAGATTGAACCCGTAGAGTGCGAAGCTGTTCTTCTCGGTATCACAAAGGCTGCACTTGCAACAGACAGCTTTATGTCTGCCGCTTCATTCCAGGAAACCACAAGAGTTCTTACCGATGCTGCAATTCACGGCAAGGTAGATCCGCTGCTCGGTCTGAAGGAAAATGTTATCATAGGTAAGCTTATTCCCGCAGGCACAGGTCTTGAGGCAATGGAGAAGGAAAAAGAAGAAAGAGAAAAGGCTGCCGAAGCTGTTGCTGAATCGGATGAAAACGAATCAGACAGTGAAGAAGTTGGCAAAACTGCACAAAATTAAGCTGTAATTCAGTCCAAAGGCGACGATTGTTACAAAGTTTTTTCGGTAAAATGAAAAGGCTTGACAATCGCCGCCTTTTTGTATATAATATTTAAATGTGTGCAGAATAAATGCGTAAAAGCGTTATTCTGTGGCATAAATTTTTAATAATTTTGCAAGGAGGTGTAACATTTGCCAACCTTTAACCAGCTCGTTCGTAAGGGCAGAGCAGTTGCAGAAAAGAAGTCTAAGGCTCCCGCACTGCAGAAGAGCATGAACACTCTGAAGAAGGAAACAGTAGATATGTCTTCTCCCCAGAAGAGAGGCGTATGCACAGCTGTTCGTACTGCTACCCCTAAGAAGCCTAACTCTGCTATGAGAAAGATTGCCAGAGTAAGACTTTCCAACGGTTATGAAGTTACTGCTTATATTCCGGGTATCGGACACAAACTGCAGGAACACAGCGTTGTACTGATCCGTGGCGGCCGTGTTAAGGATCTCCCCGGTGTACGTTACCACATCGTCAGAGGCACACTTGATGCTCAGGGTGTTGACGGAAGAATGCAGGGCAGATCAAAGTACGGAGCTAAGCGTCCGAAGGCTGGTGCGAAAAAAGCGTAACTGATGACTTTTAGCCACTTTTGTGGAGTAATATATTATATTACCTCTGCAATTGGACGGCGGGAGTTAATCGCTTTCGAGTACCGATGATTTTCATTATTTATGAAGGAGGGAAGTAAAGTGCCAAGAAGAGGTAATGTTCCTAAGCGTGATGTATTACCCGATCCTATGTACGGCTCAGAGCTCGTAACAAGACTCGTAAACAATATCATGCTCGACGGCAAGAAGGGTGTTGCTCAGAAGATCGTATACGGTGCATTTGACATCGTAGCCGAGAAGTCAGGTAAGGGCGCACTTGAAGCTTTTGAAGAAGCTATGGAAAATATCATGCCTCAGTTAGAGGTAAAGGCACGCCGTGTCGGCGGTGCCACATATCAGGTTCCTATGGAAGTTCGTCCCGAAAGAAGAAGAACTTTAGGTCTGAGATGGATTACTCTGTACGCAAGACAGAGAAACGAAAAGACAATGAAGGAAAGACTTGCAAACGAGATCCTCGACGCTATGAACGGTCAGGGCGGAGCTTGCAAGAAGCGCGATGATACACACAGAATGGCAGAAGCTAACAGAGCTTTCGCACATTACAAGTGGTAATCAATAAAACGGAGGAAATATGGCTAGAGACGTAACTCTTGAAATGACCCGTAATATTGGTATCATGGCTCACATCGACGCAGGTAAGACAACTACGACCGAGCGTATCCTGTTCTACACCGGTATCAACCACAAGATCGGTGAGACCCACGACGGTTCTGCTACGATGGACTGGATGGAGCAGGAGCAGGAAAGAGGTATCACAATTACTTCTGCTGCTACTACTGCATACTGGAAGAAGCACAGAATCAATATTATCGATACTCCCGGACACGTTGACTTTACTGTTGAAGTTGAGCGTTCGCTGCGAGTTCTTGACGGATCTGTTACAGTTTTATGTGCTAAGGGCGGTGTTGAGCCCCAGTCAGAAACTGTATGGCGTCAGGCAGACAAGTATCATGTTCCGAGAATGGCATACATCAATAAGATGGACATCATGGGTGCCGACTTCTATAATGTTGTAAGCATGATGAAGGACAGACTTAAATGTAATGCTGTTCCGATACAGCTCCCTATCGGTGCCGAAGATACATTCAGAGGTATCGTAGACCTTATCGAAATGAAAGCTGACATCTACTATGATGATCTCGGTAAGGACATGCGTGTGGAAGAAATTCCGGACGACATGAAGGAGAAGGCTCAGGAATATCACGATGCACTCATCGAGGCTGTTGCTGAGCAGGACGAGGAACTTATGAACAAGTACCTCGAAGGTGAAGAAATCACCGTTGAAGAAATCAAGGCTGTACTCAGAAAGGCAACGATTGACAATGAGATCGTTCCTGTAACCTGTGGTACATCTTATAAGAATAAGGGCGTACAGAAGCTCCTCGATGCAATCGTTGACTATATGCCCTCACCTCTTGATGTTCCTTCTATCAAGGGTGTTAACCCCGAAACAGGCGAAGAAGTTGAAAGACACGCAGGTGACGATCAGCCGTTCTCTGCACTCGCTTTCAAGATTGCTACAGACCCCTTCGTTGGTAAGCTCTGCTTCTTCAGAGTTTACTCAGGTATCGTAGCAGCCGGTACAACTGTTCTTAACGCAACTAAGGGCAAGAAGGAGCGTATGGGACGTATTCTTCAGATGCACGCTAACCACAGAGCAGACCTCGAAGTTTGCTACTGCGGCGATATTGCAGCTGCTGTAGGTGTTAAGAACACCACAACAGGTGATACGCTGTGTGATGAAAACAATCCCGTAATCCTTGAGTCTATGGAATTCCCCGAGCCTGTTATCTCGCTCGCTATCGAACCCAAGACCAAGGCAGGTCAGGAAAAGATGGCTATTGCTCTTGCAAAGCTCGCAGAGGAAGACCCCACTTTCAGAACCTATACAAATGAGGAAACAGGTCAGACAGTTATCGCCGGAATGGGCGAACTTCACCTTGAAATCATCGTAGACAGACTTCTCCGTGAATTTAAGGTTGAGGCTAATGTCGGCGCTCCTCAGGTTGCATATAAAGAGACAATTACAACTAATGCTGATGTTGATACTAAGTACGCACGTCAGTCAGGTGGTAAGGGTCAGTACGGTCACGTTAAGCTCCACGTTTACCCGAACGAGTCCGGTAAGGGCTATGAGTTCGTTAACGCAATTGTCGGCGGTTCTATTCCTAAGGAATATATCCCCGCAGTTGACGCAGGTATCCAGGGCGCTTTACAGTCCGGTGTTCTTGCAGGCTATCCAACAGTAGACGTTAAGGTTGAGCTTTATGACGGTTCATACCACGAGGTCGACTCATCTGAAATGGCATTCAAGATCGCAGGTTCAATGGCTATCAAGGAAGCATGCCGCAAGGCTAACCCCGTTATCCTTGAACCTATCATGAAGGTAGTTGTAACAGTTCCCGAAGAATACATGGGCGACGTTATCGGTGACTTAAGCTCACGTCGTGGTGAGATACAGGGCATGGAAGACAGAAACGGTGTTAAGCAGATCAATGCTTTCGTTCCTCTGTCAGAAATGTTCCGTTACTCAAACGATTTGCGTTCTAAGACACAGGGTCGTGGTCAGTATGTAATGGAACCCAGCCACTACATTCAGGTTCCTAAGACAATTGCAGATGGAATCATCAGCAAGAGAGCTAAGGGCTAATAAAATTTTTCTGAAAGAGCAAAAAAGACTTGTTTTTTGAGAAATAATCTGATAAAATACTAAGTGTATGGAATACACATAATTAAAGGAGGAAAATTCCAATGGCAAAGCAGAAATTTGAACGTACCAAGCCCCACGTAAACATTGGTACAATTGGTCACGTAGACCACGGTAAGACTACTTTAACAGCAGCTATCACTAAGGTTCTTTCACTCAAGGGCTATGCTCAGTTCGAAGCATACGATATGATCGACAAGGCTCCCGAGGAGAGAGAGCGTGGTATCACAATCAACACAGCTCACGTTGAGTATGAGACAGACAAGCGTCACTACGCACACGTTGACTGCCCCGGCCATGCTGACTATATCAAGAACATGATTACAGGTGCTGCTCAGATGGACGGCGCTATCCTCGTTGTTGCTGGTACAGACGGTCCTATGGCTCAGACTAAGGAGCACATCCTTCTCGCTCACCAGGTAGGCGTTCCCGCAATCGTTGTATTCATCAACAAGTGCGATGACGTTGACGATCCCGAGCTTCTCGACCTCGTTGAGATGGATATCCGTGAGACACTTTCAGAGCACGACTTCCCCGGCGATGACGTCCCCGTTATCCGTGGTTCAGCTAAGGTTGCTCTTGATTGCCCCAGCAAGGACATCAACGCTCCCGAATATGCTTGCATCATAGAGCTTATGAATGCAGTTGACGATTACATTCCTACTCCTGATCGTAAGTCTGATCTCCCCTTCCTTATGCCTGTTGAGGATACTATGACAATTTCTGGTCGTGGTACAGTTGCTACAGGTAGAGTTGAGAGAGGTATCCTCAAGCTCAACGATACAGTTGAAATCACAGGTCTTACAGACGAGCCTAAGCAGACAGTTGTAACAGGTATCGAAATGTTCCGTAAGCTCCTTGACTTCGCTGAGGCAGGTGACAACATCGGTACACTTCTCCGTGGTATCCAGAGAAACGAAATCGAGCGTGGTCAGGTTCTCTGCAAGCCCGGTTCAATCCACCCCCACAAGAAGTTCAAGGGTCAGGTTTACGTATTAAAGAAAGAAGAAGGCGGACGTCATACTCCTTTCTTCTCAAACTACAGACCTCAGTTCTTCTTCAGAACAACTGACGTTACAGGCGTTATCACACTTCCCGCTGACAAGGAAATGTGCATGCCCGGCGATAACGTAACAATGGATGTTGAGCTTATCACTCCTATCGCTATCGAAGAAGGTCTCCGTTTCGCTATCCGTGAAGGCGGCAGAACTGTTGGTTCAGGCGTAGTTACAGCTATCAACGAATAATTTGAGATTTTAACATCTTATATAAGACGATATCCGCTTTCACAAGCGGATATTGTTTTTATATAATTCTTTTCGAGAGGTTTTTTATGCAGCTTCCTGAATATGTTTATGAGGTATTACAAAAACTTAATAACAATGGGTATGAAGCATACTGCGTCGGTGGCTGTGTAAGGGATTATCTGCTCGGTCAATGTCCGGAAGACTATGATGTAACGACATCTGCACTGCCCGAACAGATAATAGAAGTTTTTGACGGATACCGTTTGCTGAAGGTCGGATTAAAGCACGGAACCGTAACAGTGATAATCAATAAGCATCCTGTAGAAATCACAACTTACAGAATCGACGGCGAATATATCGATCACCGCCATCCTTCAAAAGTCGGATTTACTCCGAATCTTGCCGATGATCTTGCAAGAAGGGATCTCACGATCAATGCCATAGCGTATAATGATAAGGTCGGTATGGTCGATTTGTACGGCGGGGCAGAGGACCTGAAAAACGGCATTATAAGATGCGTCGGAGATCCGATGAAACGCTTTGACGAGGATGGTTTAAGGATTCTCCGTGCTTTGCGTTTTGCGTCACGCTATGGTTTTAGCATTGATAAGGAAACATCGGACGCTATTCACAGGCAGAAATTCCTGCTTTCATTTATTTCTGCGGAGCGGATAAACAGTGAGCTGTGCGGAATACTTACCGGCGATTGCTATGACATTCTCCGTAATTACAGCGATGTTATCTGCGAGATTATTCCCGAGATGTATCCGTGCATAGGCTTTGAACAGCATTCAAAGTATCACGATAAGACGGTTTACGGTCATATAGCTGCTACCGTAGCTGTTGCTGAGCCTACTGTAGAAGCTCGCCTTACAATGCTTTTGCACGATATAGGCAAGCCTGACAGCTTTTTTATGAAGGATGGTGCAGGCCATTTTTACGGTCATGCCGATGTCAGCTGTAAAATTGCCGAAAAAATACTTGAAAGATTGCGTTTCAGCAATAAAATTAAAGACGAGGTATTGTTTTTAATCGAAAATCATGGTATAGTTATTAACGATGATATTCGCAGTATAAGAAGAGGCGTTGCACGTTACGGTGCGGAGCGTTTTCTTAAACTGATAAAGGTACATTATTATGACACCTGCGGAAAATCACCTGCATATTTCGGCGAAAAAGCGCTTTTTGACAGCATCGAAAAGCATACGAGGGAGTTTCTTCAAAACGAACCGCCGATTAGCCTTAAACAGCTTAAAGTCAACGGTTCCGATATTTCACGGCTTGGCTTTACGGGTAAAGAAATCGGGAAAGCTCTCAATTTTCTGCTTGAACAGGTTGTAAACGGAAATTGCGAAAACGATAAGGATAGCCTTTTGGCTTTGATAGAAAATAATTATTTGTAAACGGAAAGGATTAAGAGTATGTCTGCTACCGATATTGGAATTGATTTAGGCACAGCGAATGTTATAATTACGCTTGGAAACAAAGGCATCGTTGTCAACGAGCCGTCTGTTGTTGCTTATGATAAAAAGAAACACTGTGTTCTTGCCGTAGGAAACGAAGCGTACAAAATGATAGGCAGAACGCCCGAATATATTGTTGCGGTAAAGCCGCTCAAAGACGGTGTTATCTCCGATAATGAGATGACGGAAGCAATGATAATCGAATTTATCAGAAAGGTTATCGGACGAATTGTTAAGCCGAGGATTATTCTTTGTGTCCCTTCGTCTGTTACCGATGTCGAAAACAGAGCTGTAGTTGAGGCTGCGCTTTGTGCCGGTGCAAGAAAGGTATTTATTATAGAAGAACCTATTGCCGCACTGCTCGGTGCAGGTATTGATATTTCAAAGCCTAACGGCACAATGGTTGTCGATGTCGGCGGAGGAACGGCTGATATTGCGGTTGTTTCGTTCAACGGTATTGTAAAAAGCTGTTCGCTTAAGATGGCAGGTAATAAGTTTGATGCGGCCATCATAAGAGGCGTTACGATGAAATACAAAATACTTATCGGTGAAAAGACGGCAGAGCAGGCAAAAAAAGAAATCGCCAACGTATATAATCCGACAGGCGATGTGAAAATAACCGTAAAGGGCAGACATCTTATAAAAGGCCTTCCCGAAAGCGTTGAGATCAGCGATAAGGATATGTACGATTTTCTGCATGACAGCGTAATGGAGATAGTCGATAAGATAAAGGAAGTATTTGAGCAGACCCCTCCTGAGCTTGTAGGCGATATTCTGACAAACGGCATAGTGCTGACAGGCGGCGGAGCAATGCTCAAGGGCTTCACGGATCTTGTAACCGAAGCTGTCGGAGCACCGTGCTATGTTGCAGATGATCCGATAGAGTGCGTTGCAAAGGGAGTTGCGAAGGCATTCGATTATACAGATGATCTTCTTGACGGCTTTGAGAAGATTTCGCTGTACAGATATAAATAAGATATATACTTAAGCACGGAAATACGTTTCCGTGCTTTTGAAATAACTCGGAAATAACGATTTTGGCGTTCAGCATGACTTTTAGATTGATGTAACAGATAAAATGTGCTATTATATTAATGTCAGACGGAGGTATTTTTATGTCGCAGATTGATATACGTTTCTTTTCACGGTCGCTCAACCGTTATACTTCATTCAAAATGTATATTCCCGATGATAAGCGCAATTATGGTGGGGTTTATGATAAGCAGAATATGAAAACACTGTTCATTCTGCATGGTTACACACAGGACGGCAACAACTGGATACCGGAATATATTTCGGAAAAATACAATTTTGCCGTAGTGATTCCTCACGGCGAAAACTCATTCTGGCTTGACGGATTATCTACAGGGCATAAGTATTGCACTTATGTCGGTGAAGAGCTTATCGACTATATACGAAATACATTCGGTCTTGCACAGACTGCAGAAGATACTGCAATAATGGGATATTCAATGGGCGGCTTCGGTGCGCTTCATACTGCATTCACTTATCCCGATACATTCGGTAAGGTGTGTGCAATGTCATCCGCACTTATTGTTCATGAAATAGCAGGTATGAAGGACGGTGGTGACAATGGGGTGGCAAATTACGCATACTACCATGAATGCTTCGGAAACCTTGATGAAGTTGTCGCAAGCGATAACAATCCTGAAATTCTTGTAAAGCGGCTTTCACAAGAAAATAAGAAAATACCGCAGATATATATGGCTTGCGGCACAGAGGACTTTCTGCTTGAAAACAACAGGCAGTTTCATAAGTTTTTGGACACTAACAATATACCTCACGTTTACCTTGAAAGCGGTGGCGGTCACGATATGACATTCTGGAGCGAGTATGTAGTTAAGTTTACTGATATGATGTTCGGAAAATAAGCAAAAATTATACCCACAAGCGATATTTTCGCCTGTGGGTACATTTTTTCAGACATCTTCCATCTGTTTTCCGAAATACATTGCGGCGGCTTCGACAAGAGCCTTTGTTTTGTCGTCAACAGCCGAATTTTCCTTATCCGACAGCATGATGACCGCTCCGTTGACATCTCCGTCTGCCATTATCGGCGCACAGGCAACGGCAAAGCGATCTACACCTTCAATGGGGTTCATTTTTACACCGTCTGCTGTACGGTAAAGAGATTTCCTTTGCTCGATAAGGTCTTCAAGCGAGCTTGATACCCTGCGTTCAAGCACTTCTTTTTTCTGAATGCCGGATGCGGCTATAACGTGGTCACGGTCGCATATAACTGTAGGCATCCCTCCGACTTTGTACAATACATCTGCGTACTGATCCGCTGTACCTGAAATTTCTCCGACAGGGGAGTATTTACGGAAAATTACTTCTCCGTCTACACTTGTATATATTTCAAGCGGTGTGCCTTCTCTTATTCTCATTGTTCGCCTTATCTCTTTAGGTATAACGACTCTTCCGAGGTCGTCAATACGTCTTACTATTCCCGTAGCTTTCATTATATAGTCATTCCTTTCTGAAGAAACGGTTTTTGATCCTGCAAACATATTATTCCTTGCCGTGTGTCAATTATTCAGAAATTTGTCACATATTGAAATTTATGCTCGCAAGCAGGGAACCCGGACTTTCAAAGAGAATTACTTTTAATATTGATTTTAAACTCTTTTTGTAGTATAATTAAAATCGTATGATTATCTTCCGGAGGTGTTACTGTGACTGCTGATGAAGAATATATGACTCTCTGTATCGAACTCGCAAAAAAGGCGGCGGAAAAAGGTGAGTGTCCTGTAGGCGCCATCGTAGTTGACAAGGACGGGAGAATAATCGGTGAAGGGTATAATATGCGTGAAACCGAGCAGATGCCGACAGCTCATGCGGAAATAATCGCAATAGAACAAGCCGCCAAAGCTATGAACTCGTGGCGGCTTACGGAATGTACATTATATGTTACTCTTGAACCTTGTCCTATGTGTGCGGGCGCTATAATCAATTCCCGTATAAAAAGGCTGGTTTACGGTGCTTTTGATGAAAAGGGCGGGGCTTGCGCCTCGCTCATGGAAATATTCGATTATCCGTTCAACCATCGTCCGATGGTGAGAAGCAGAGTTTTACAGGATGAATGTGCAAAGTTGCTTACGGAATTCTTTAAAGACCTCAGGACCTGAAATTGTCCGTAGCTGCGGACATTCCCGACAGGGCTTTTTTGTACAGCTTGTCGATTATAACAGCTAAGGCTGTTACTGTCACAGATAACGCTATGATTACGGAAACGATTTTTTTCATATAAAGTCCCTTTCTGCAGTGGTGTTAATCTGTATTTATACGGTCTAAACGCTTTTCTGCGTTCTTGATAAGGCTTAAAAGCGCTGTTCCTTGCTTGTCGTATTCGGCTTCTATCGAATTTGTCGTTATTGACGGTGCATTGTCTGCATCGTTTGCGGCATCTGCGGCAGCACCGACTTCAAGGCAGATTGCAGAATCTATAAGATGAAGTGCTGAAGTGGGCGATACGCCGAAAAGATTATCGTCGTTCTTTCTGTTTGCATTATATGTTATCCTGAACGCTTTGTAGACGGAAAGAGTAAGCATTGATGAAACGCTCTTGCTGAGCTTTGATGATTTGATTTTCTGTAAAATCGAGAAAATGACTTCAATACTGTTTGTTATCAGCTTTTTGTTAAGTGCAAGCATAATGTCGCCCGATTTTGAATCACCGGACGAGTTTCCGTCGGGAATATCGCTTTCGGTAATTATACCGCCGTTGGAAACGGGCGAACGACCGAGCAGATAGTCAGTAGAAACGTTATAGTAGTCAGCCGCTTTTACAAGGAACTCAAGACCACATTCACGTTTGCCTTTTTCATAATGTGACAGGAGTGCCTGAGCGATGCCAAGATCGGCGGCAACCTGTTTTTGTGTAAGTCCACGTTCTTTGCGGAGCAGGGAAAGTATTCTTGGAAAATCGGTATTCATTATACGATATAACCTCTCTGATTCTGACAATATTCACACAGTATATTATAACGGAGTTATTCCCTATTGTAAAGCGTGATTTTATACAAAAAATCAAGTGCTTTTTTATGTAATAACTCTATAATAAAACAAAAATCGCCGTAATCGGCATAATTATCAGTAAAAATCAACCGAAAGGAAGCAAAAAATGAAGAATTACAGACTTTATCTTATCCGTCACGGAATCACAAGCGGAAATCTTGAAGGAAAATATATAGGAACAACGGATCTGCCGCTTTGCGATGAGGGGGAAGATGCTATATCGTCGCTTGCGGCTCTTGACGTTTACCCTAAGGTACAGAAGGTTTATTCCAGTCCTCTCAAGCGTTGCTTGCAGACCGCCGACATTATTTATCCCGAACGTCTGCTTAAGCGTATCGACGGTATCGCAGAGCTTGACTTCGGGGAATACGAAGGAAAAACGCAAGCCGAGCTTCAGAGCGATGAAAAGTATCTCGAATGGCTGAAGGGCGGATATGATGCCGCACCTCCGAATGGTGAAAGCTACGGACATTTTACATTAAGATGCCTTGAAGGTCTTGAAGAAATATTCAAGGATATGATGGCAAACGAGGTTACATCAGCCGCCGTTATCACGCATTCAGGCGTTATTATGAATCTTCTTTCGGGATACGGTCTGCCCAAGATGAAGCCTATCGACTTTGCCTGTAATCAGGGCGAGGGATTTGAAATACAGCTAAGCACGTTCCTGTGGCAGCACGGACCCGTATTTGAAATCGTAGGAAAATTATTCTGAGAAAACGGAGATAAACAATGGATATTTTAAAGCAGCTGGCGGAAGAATTCAAGATAAGAAATACGCAGGTAGAAAACACGGTAAAGCTGATAGATGACGGCAATACGATCCCGTTTATTTCTCGCTACAGAAAAGAGATGACGGGAGGACTTGACGATCAGCTTTTGCGAGAACTCAGCGAAAGACTGACATACCTTCGTAATCTTGAAAGCAGAAAAGAAGAAGTAAAGTCGCTTATCGAAAGCGGAGGAAATCTTACCGACAAGATTACGCAGGATCTTTTAAACGCAAAGACGCTTGCTGAAGTCGAGGACATCTACAGACCCTTCAAGCCAAAGCGTAAGACAAGAGCAGGCATAGCAAAAGAAAAAGGACTTCAGCCCCTTGCCGATTTCATACTCGCTCAGACGCTCGCTTCTCCCACTGCCGAAGCAGAGAAATATATAAGCGAAGAAAAGGGCGTTGAAACCGTTGACGATGCAATAAACGGAGCATTGGACATTATTTCAGAAACGGTTTCGGATGATGCGGATCTTCGTAAAAAGCTGTATGCTGAGTATACCGGTCATGCACTGATAGTATCAAAAGCCACCGATGAAAAAGCTGAAACCGTTTATAAGAATTATTATGATTACAGCGAGCTTGCGTGTAAGATACCTCCGCACAGACTTCTCGCACTTGACAGAGGAGAACGTGAGGATGCGCTCAAGGTCAGCATTGAGCCGGAAGAACAGTATGTTATGAAGCATATCTACAGAGCGTATGTGAAAGCGGAAAACGATTGCGGACGGCTGGTGCGCTCAGCTTGTGACGACAGCTTCAAACGTCTTATCCACCCTTCGCTTGAAAGACGTCTCAGAAACGAGCTTACCGAGAAAGCGTGTGACAGCAGTATACACACATTTTCGGACAACCTAAGACAGCTTCTTATGCAGCCGCCTGTGAAGAACAGCGTTGCTCTTGGCTTCGATCCCGGCTACAGAACAGGCTGTAAGGTAGCCGTTGTTGACGCAACCGGCAAGGTTCTTGACACATCGGTAGTGTATCCGACACCCCCGAAGAGCGATATTGCAGGAGCGGAAAGAATAATCAAAAACCTTATCGAAAAGCACAAGGTCGATATTATCGCTATAGGAAACGGTACGGCAAGCCATGAGAGTGAAGTGTTTATGGCAGATCTGTTAAAGAAGATTGACCGAAAGGTAAGCTATATGGTTGTATCCGAGGCAGGCGCAAGCGTATACTCGGCAAGCAAGCTGGCGGCTGAGGAATTCCCCGAATATGATGTTTCACTGCGTAGTGCCGTATCTATCGCAAGACGGCTTCAGGATCCGCTTGCAGAGCTTGTTAAGATAGACCCGAAAGCAATCGGTGTAGGTCAGTATCAGCACGATATGCCCCCCGCAAAACTGTCGGACGCTCTGGGCGGAGTAGTAGAGGATAGCGTAAACAGCGTCGGTGTAGATCTTAATACCGCCTCGGTTTCACTTCTCGGATATGTTGCAGGCATCAATTCCGCCGTTGCAAAGAACATAGTTACATACAGAGAAGAAAACGGTGTGTTCACTAACCGTAAGGAGCTTTTGAAGGTGTCGAAACTCGGCAAGAAGGCTTACGAACAGTGTGCAGGCTTTATGCGTATACACGGCGGTAAATATCCGCTTGACAACACCTCAGTACACCCCGAAAGCTATAAGGCGGCAGAAGCACTTCTTGAAAAGTGCGGATTTAAGCTTGCAGATGTTTCTGGCGGCATTCCGTCAATAAAAGAGCAGGTCAGAGCCATCGGTGTAAAGAAGCTGTCGGAAGAGCTGGGTATAGGTGAGATGACTCTGAGCGATATAGCAAACGAGCTTGCAAAGCCCGGCAGAGATCCCAGAGATGAGTTACCGCCGCCCCTGCTGAGAACGGATGTAGCGGATATTAACAGCCTTAAGCCCGGTATGATACTTGACGGTACGGTTAGAAATGTTATTGATTTCGGCGTATTCGTTGATATAGGAGTTCATCAGGACGGACTTGTGCATATCTCACAGATATGCGACAAATATATAAAGCATCCTCTTGAGGTTGTAAAGGTCGGAGATATCGTAAAGGTAAAGGTGCTTGATATAGACCCTGCCAAAAAACGTATTTCTCTTACCATGAAGGGAGTTTGAAATGATAGAATCCGAACTTAAATACACACAAGAAAATGTCGGCGAATTTGTTAAATACACCATTTTCAGAAAAAACAGATCGTCCGGAATTTATATGATCTGTTATCTTGCGGCGATGGTGCTTATCGCTGTCGCAGGAGCAGTGCTTGCGGCTGTAACGCAGATGTGGATGTTTCTTCTTGCTGTGATTGTCTGCCTGTTGCTTATCGCCGCCGCAATGCTTGCGGTCGCCTTTGCACTGAAGAAATACACGAATGAGATTTTCGGCATCAACTCAAAAAACGGATATGATGCGATAGAAATAACAGCCGGCAGTATCGTTTTGAAAAACGGCGGTGCGGCAAAAGCTATAGCGGACTGGACGGCTGTAGCATCTGTTGATTTCTATAAATCAAGCGCATATATCGTAACTCATGACGGGTATCTTTTTATCATTGATGAAAAAACCGTTAGAGAAGGCTCGCTTGATGAACTGCGACAGATAGCCGAAGAAAAGCTGGTAAAAACCGATGACTAATTATCAGCTTGAAACGGACAGGATAATCGCATCGCTCGACCATGCGCCTACGCTTCTGCTTCACGCTTGCTGTGCACCGTGCAGTAGTTATGTACTCGAATATCTTGCGGAGCATTTCAATATCACCGTGTTTTTCTACAATCCGAATATCACCGAAAAGGAAGAATACGAAAAGCGGAAAAACGAGTTGAAACGTCTGATAGCCGAAAAGCCGTTCAGGTATCCCGTGAAGATGATTGACGGCGATTATTCCCCGCAGATATTCTTTGATATGGCAAAGGGTATGGAGAATATCGCTGAAGGCGGGGAAAGGTGCTTTTTGTGCTATGAGATACGCTTGAGAGAAACGGCAAAGCTTGCAAAAGAACTGGACTTCGAGTATTTCTGTACCACGCTTTCGGTAAGCCCTCATAAAAATGCCGCAAAGCTGAACGAGCTTGGCGGCAGGCTCAGCGATGAATATAAAATACCGTATCTTTATTCTGATTTTAAAAAACGCAACGGATATAAGCGTTCCATAGAGCTTTCGGCACAGTACGGATTATACCGGCAGAATTACTGCGGATGTATCTACAGTCGTATTCAGGCGGAGAAAAAAGAGCAGGAAAAAAATTTTCAAAACGAAACGAAAACTGTTGTCAAACCGTAAAAAGTGTGGTAAAATAAATACGGTTATGCAATAAAACTGTCAAAAGAGGTGAAAGACGATGACTGCGGATCCCAGCGGGAAACGAATAACTGAAAAATAATACAGCACAGCAGTCGTCGCATAACGGCTTCCTGTGCAGAAAAGAGGTACGTTATGCTTAAATATTACAAGACAGTTGAAAACACAATTGTTGAGCTTGACACAATGGAGCCGGGATGCTGGGTATCTGCCGTTGCACCCACAGAAACTGAGATTTCCTCGCTTCAGGAGGAACTGAACATCGACCGTGATTTTATCCGTTCTGCACTCGATGAGGAAGAAACTTCCCGTATTGAAAGCGATGACGGTCAGACGCTCATAGTCCTTGACTATCCCGTTGCGGAAAAGGTTCAGGATAAGGATGATACGATAAGCTATTACACAATGCCTATGGGTATCATTATAACGGACAGCCACGTTGTAACGGTCTGCCTTAAAGAAAACATCATAATAGACGAATTTACAAAAGGCATAGTAAAGGGTATACAGACCCAGTTCAAAACAAGATTTGTATTCCATATGCTGCTAAGAATCGCAGGAAAGTATCTCCTGTATCTTAAGCAGATAGATAAGCTGTCGAACTATGTTGAACAGCAGCTGCACAAATCAATGAAGAACAAGGAGCTTATACAGCTTCTCGGACTTGAGAAATCACTTGTATATTTCTCAACATCGCTTAAATCTACCGAAACAGTGCTTGAAAAGATATTGAGAGGCAGAGTAATAAAGCTGTACGAGGAAGATCAGGAACTTCTTGAAGACGTACTGATCGAAGTAAAGCAGGCAATCGAGATGAGCAATATCTATTCAAACATACTTTCGGGTACAATGGACGCATTCGCAAGCGTAATATCAAACAATCTGAATATTGTAATGAAGGTGCTTACGGTTATTACGATAGTAATGTCCGTGCCCACGATGGTATTCAGCTTTTACGGTATGAATGTTCTGGATCTGCCGCTTCCGTATACCTGGTTCCCGGTTCTGATTTCCGTAATTCTTGCCGTCATTGTTGCAATATTAATAACAAAAAATAAGTTTTATAAATAAATCCCGGAGGGTATATGGAAAAAGTAAAAATATCTATAAGCGGACACGATTTTTACTTGAAAAGCGAAGATCCGAACAGAATGTACGAAACTGCGGAGAATCTTCAGAAAAGGATAGATAAACTGAGTGCGCTGGCGGCGTCAATGTCACTTACCGATATTGTAATGCTTGCGGCGCTCGATATAGCCGATGAAAATTACGATAACAGAAACGTTGTGATAAAGGCCCAGCAGCTTTCGCAGGAGATACAGGCAAAATCTCTTGCCTGCGAAAAAAGAGCAGAGGAGCTTGAAAAACAGCTTTCCGATTCCGACACCGAGCTTGCATCGCTTAAAATAACTGCGTCTGAGGCACAAAGTGAACTTTCTGCACTCAAAGAACAGCTTGCGGGAGTTGAGGCTCAGAAATCGGATTTGCTTGCATTAAGGTCCGAGAACGAAAGGCTGAAAGAGCAGGTTACCGCTCTTACTGCGGAAAAGGATTCGCTCACAGAAATCGGAGCTGATGAAATCGAACAGCTGGGCACACGCATAGATGAACTTACAGCCGAAAACACAGCGCTTTCCGAAAAGGCGGAAAATGCGGATAACGCATTGAAAAACGAAAATGCACAGCTGAAAAATCAAGTTGACGAGTTGAAAGCGGAAAACGAAACGCTCAGAGCTTCAAGCGAAAATGCCGATTCTTCATCGGCTGAGAACGAGGCGCTTAAATCAAGGCTGGCAGAACTTACAGAAAAGAACAGACACACAGAGGAATTGCTTGAAAAGCTGAGAACAGACCATGAAAATCTGGTTTCAAAGAGCGGTCAGGATGAGCTGTTACTGGCTCAGATTGATAAACTGCAAGGCACTGTGGATACATACGAAAAGACTTTTGACGAATACGCAAATCAGCGTAACGCAGAGGTCAAGGACCTGAACGATGAGTTATCGGCACTGAGGAAGAAATATGCCGAGCTCAGCGCACAGATGAACGAGATTGTAAACGACGGTCAGATGACATTATGAGTGAAATTTTAGCTCCGTGCGGAGCAATGGAAAGTCTGACAGCGGCAGTAAATGCCGGTGCAGACGCAGTATACCTCGGAGAAGAATACTTCTCCGCAAGAAAAAATGCAGATAACTTTACCGCAGAGCAGTTGTGCGATGCGGTACGTTTTTGTCATTACAGCGGTGTTAAGGTGTATGTTACGCTGAATACCCTTGTGTTTGACAGGGAGATACCATTGCTTGCAAAAGCGATAGAAAACTGTGCAAAAGCGGACGTTGACGCATTCATAGTGCAGGATATGGGCGTTGCAAGGCTTGCCCGACAAATTGTGCCGGAGCTTCCCTTACACGCTTCAACGCAGATGACGGTCAATTCGCCCGAGGGCGCTATAATGGCGAAAGAGCTCGGATTTACCCGTGTTGTTCTGGGCAGGGAATTATCGCTTGCACAGATAAAGGCAATAACGGAAAGCTGTGACATTGAAACAGAGCTTTTTGTACACGGTGCGCTGTGCGTCTGCATAAGCGGTCAGTGCTATATGAGCAGTGTACTCGGCGGACGAAGCGGTAACAGAGGATTGTGCGCTCAGCCGTGCCGACTTGATTTTACAAGCGGCGACAGGCACAATGTTCTGTCGCTTAAGGATCTGTCATTGACGGAAAAATTGCCTGAGCTTGCGAAAGCAGGTATCACCTCGTTCAAGATTGAGGGAAGAATGAAACGTCCGGAATACGTTGCAGGTGCCGTAAATGCCTGCAGGGTGGCTCTTGACGGCGGTACGCCCGACCTTATATCGCTTAAAAACGTATTTTCAAGAAGCGGATTTACAAGCGGATATTTTGATGATGATTTCAAAAATATGCAGGGTGTCCGCACTAAAGACGATGTTACATCGGCAACGTCCAAGGTGCTTTCCGCTATGAAACAGTATTATCATAAGCCTTTCAGACGCTTTCCTGCAGATATTACCGTTAACGTAAAAAGCGGACAGCCTGTTAGTTATAAGCTGTCGGCTTGCGGCGTAAGTTCGTCCGCTGTGGGCGATATTCCCGAAAAGGCGGTAAACAGAGCGGTTACTGCGGAATACCTTGAAAATCAGTGCAGTAAGCTTGGCGGTACCGTATATTTTCCGGGAAATATCACCGTAAATGTTGATGACGGGTTATCCGTTTCGGCGGCTCAGCTTAACGAGCTTAGAAGAAAAGCAATTGAAAACGTAAGCGGAAAGATACTCGAAAAAAATTCTCATCATTACAGAATATCGCCTTATATTCCGCTTGACAGTAAGGACGGAAAAAAGATACGCCCCGAATTCAGATGCGAGGTAAATACGCCCTTACAGCTTGAGCAGGTACTTCAGGAGGATGAATATTCATATATTTACGCTCCTATGGGTCTGCTTGACGAAGCTACACCGGATAAATTCAGAATAATCGTTGTTCCTCCGGTATTTCTTGCCGATTGTGAAAGCGATGTATTGAAAAAGCTGTCATTGCTGAAAAAACAGGGATACGAGCATATTGCCGTTCATACGCTTTCGCATATAGGAATAGCAAGAAAGCTCGGTATGAAGGCGCACGGTATGTCAAGACTCAATATTACAAACCGCTATTCGCTCAGAGAGTACGAAAAAATGGGACTTAGCGATACCGCACTTTCGTTTGAACTGCTTATGAGCGATGCGGTGTCACTTTGTGCAGACAGTGAGATAAAGACGGGAATAGTCGGCTACGGCAGACTTTCTCTTATGATAACAAGAAGATGTCCGATAAACAACGGCAAGCCCTGCGGAAAAATCAAAAGAGCGGATTGTCCGCATTATATAACCGACAGGCAGGGAAATAATATGCCGTGTATGTGCAGTGAGAACACTGTCGAGATATTGAATCCCGACAAGCTGTATCTCAGCGACAGACAATCTGAGCTTGCAAAGTTCGATTTCGTATTGCTTAAATTTACAGACGAAACCGATACGGGAGAAGTGCTTGAAATGTATCTTGACGATATAAAGCCGGACGGAAAGCTCACAAGAGGATTATACTACAGAGGAGTTCAATAATGTTCATAAATGTGAAAAAGCTGAACAGCAATGCAAAGTTACCTGAGCGTGCTACTGCGACAAGCGCAGGTGCGGATCTGTGCGCCTGCATAGATGACGATGTTGTACTGATGCCGGGCGACAGGAAGCTGATACCGACTGGATTTGCGATAGCTGTACCGACAGGATACGGCGGTTTTGTGTTCGCAAGGAGCGGACTTTCCTCAAAATTCGGTGTTTCGCTTGCAAACTGCGTCGGCGTTATCGACAGTGACTACAGAGGAGAGGTAAAGATTTCCGTTATAAATCATTCCGATGAGCCGTATACCGTTAAAAACGGAGAGCGTATCGCTCAGCTTGTCATAATGCCTGTGGATCTATGCGAGTACGGATTGTGCGATGAACTTGATGATACAGAGCGTGGCATGGGCGGATTCGGCTCTACAGGTCGGATGTAATGCAAATTGCATAAATATCCGATAAAATCGGACGATTATTTATGAATATTTAATTCGGCATTTTTGTTGTATGCTTTTTCAAAAAGTGGTATAATAAATATCGAATTGTAAATACGAAACACCCGGAGGTTTGACGAATGTTTTCAAAAGATATAGGTATAGACTTAGGCACAGCCAACACGCTTGTTTATATGAGAGGAAAGGGCATTATAATAAGAGAGCCCAGCGTTGTTGCAGTTGATGTAAAAATGGACAGAGTGCGTTATGTCGGTCAGGAGGCTAAGGACGTTATAGGCCGTACACCCGGCTCTATAGTAGCTGTAAGACCTCTTAAGGACGGCGTTATCGCTGATTTTGATATGACAACAAGTATGCTTCAGGAGTTTATCAGAAAAGCTCTTAAAGGCAGAGCCTTTGCAGGCTCAAGAGTAAGAGTTATCATCTGCATTCCTTCGGGCGTTACCGCCGTTGAACGCAGAGCGGTAAAAGAGGCAACACAGAACGCAGGCGCAAAGCGTGTTTCTATCATTGAAGAACCTATGGCGGCCGCTATAGGCGCAGGACTTCCGGTAGCCGAGCCTACAGGCAGTATGATAGTTGACATCGGCGGCGGCACAAGCGAAGTAGCGGTTATTTCGCTCGGCGGTATTGTAACATCACGTTCCGTAAGAGTAGCAGGCGATGAGTTCGATTCTTCTATCATAAACTACATCAAGAAGAAATATAACCTTCTCATCGGTGAAAGAACAGCCGAGAATATAAAGATTGCAATAGGCTCTGCATATCCCTATGCAGACAATGAGCCTTCAATGGATATAAAGGGCAGAAACCTTCTGAACGGTTTACCCGAAAACATTACCGTAACATCCGAAGAGATAAGAGAAGCACTTTCAGAGCCTCTCAGCCATGTAATTGAGGCAATAAAGGTAACTCTTGAAAAGACGCCTCCGGAGCTTGCCGCAGATATAATAGATCAGGGAATAATGCTTGCAGGCGGCGGCGCACTGCTTAAAGGTCTTGATCTTCTTATCCACGCCGAAACCGGTATGCCGGTAAAGGTAGCCGAAAGACCCATTGACTGCGTGGCTGACGGTACAGGTAAGGTTCTTGAGAACATTGACAAGCTGATCGACGTTCTCACAGACGACGATACAAGATATTGATTATCCGAAAATATAGTGCTTATGACTAACTGTTTTTTACAGTTAGTCATAATGTGTTATATAAACGTATTCAGACAGCACTGAAAGGTATTGTATGCGTGACTTTTTTAAAGGCTTTAAATTCAAAATAATAGTTTGCGTTTTTGCGTTGGTGCTTGGCGTTGTTATTTATGCTGCGGTTTCGGGCGGTTTTTCTACCTTCCCCGAAAATGTGCTGTCAACAATAGCAAAGCCTTTTGTTTCTGTTTCAAATGCCGTATCGCAGTGGGTCGAAAGCACTTTGGACAAATTCGCAAATGCAGACAGATATAAGTCTGAGAACGAGGAGCTTAAAGACAAGCTCAACGAACAATACCGTCAGATAATCGAGCTTGAAAATGTCAAGCACGAGAACGATCAGCTTAAAGAAATACTGAAGATAAAAGAAGAAAACTCCGATTTTGAATTTTCCGCACCCTGTAATATAATCGCACATAATTCTAATGATGCGTATGCAGGCTTCACTATCGACAGAGGCTCTGATGACGGAATTTCACTTTACGACCCCGTAATGACTTCAAACGGACTTATAGGTATGGTGAGCGAAATAGCACCAAATTACGCAAAGGTATCTACCATACTCTCAGATGAGATAAACGTTGGCGTAATGACCTTTGACAGCAAGGTTACCGGTATACTTGACAACGATATAAAGAATGCCAATGAGGGTAACTGCCTTATGAGCTATATTACTAAGGACAGCGGCATCAAGAAGGGCGAGATAGTAAAATCCGTTGCCGGTGTTGTTTTCCCGGGAAATCTTCTTATAGGAACTGTCGAAAAGGTATATGATGACGAAAACGGACTTTCCGTTCATGCGGTTATAAAGCCTGCTGTCGATGTCCGTACAATAACCGATTGTGTTGTAATAACTGATTTCAAAGGGCAGGGTGTTGTTGACTGATGAAATTCAGAATTCTCAGATATTCTGCCATGACACGCAGAGAGATTTTTAAAAGTATAGCAAAGTGGGTGCTTTTTTCACTTGTTTTGCTGGTGTCATACACAATTGAAGTGACTATGCCGTTTGCGTCATGGCAGCCCTATCTTACGCTTACGACAGCTGTTGCTGTGTCGTTTTTCGGCGAAGAACTGAGCGGTGTTGTCTTTGCGGCTTTTGCAGGGATGATGCATGATCTTGCGATGGGCTCGTTGTTCGGGTTTACGTCGATATGGCTGGTGCCGTGCTGCCTTTTTGTTACTCTGCTTGTTGTAAACCTTATTCACAGAAATATTCTGAACTTTCTCTGGATGAATCTGACCGCAATTATTCTGGTGCAGTCTGCGGAGCTTTTATTCAAATATATAATATGGAGAAACCCCGACATTGATGTAGTGCTGATTAATTATGTGCTTCCCGCTTTAATAGCGACCGTAATTCTGTCCGCACCGCTTTATTTGATAATCAGACAGATAAACAAAAAACTGGGAGTCGAAAATAATACCGATGATATTCTGACCGCTTTTGAAGATGTCGAAGACGATGAAGACAAAGTAAGATATTAACGGAGGGCGGAGTGAGCAAACTTAGCAGACAGATAAGAAATCTGGTTTTTGTACTTGTTGTTGTGATATTATCCTTTGCCTGCACTATTGAGCTTTTGCAGATACAGATAGTTGACGGTGAGTATTATAAAGACCAGACAGCAAACACATATACGGCAAATCAGACTGTGCAGGCGGCACGAGGTCAGATTTTTACCAAGGATGGCAAGGTAGTAAATACCAACAGACTGGTATATAAGATAATTGTGCAGAAGGCGTTCTTTAAATCAGGCACAGAAAACGATGTCATTGCAAAAACGCTGAAAATACTTCAGAATAACGATCAGAAGTGGATAGATACTCTTCCCGTCAGCAAAACTACGCCTTATAAATTTACGGGCGATGATGACGAAATAGATACGCTTCGTTCAAAGCTGGAGCTTGGAGTTTATGCGACTGCGGAAAACTGCATGAATGCACTGTACGAGAAATTTGAAATTTCAGATTCTTACGGACAGGAAATGCGCAGGTACATTGCAGGTGTACGCTATGAAATGCTTATCCGTGATTTCTCTTATCAGAACCGTTATACTTTGGCTGAGGATGTTTCCGTTCAGACAGTAATAGAACTCAAAGAGCAGAGCTTTATGCTTGGCGGCATTGATATAATAGAAGAAGCTATACGTCAGTATGACGGCAAGGATTTCATTCCTCAGGTAGTCGGAAGAATAGGTGCTATTTCGGCGGATGAATATGCCGAATTGTCCGATAAAGGCTACAGCCTTAACGATACTACGGGTAAATGGGGCATCGAGAGCGCTATGGAAAGCACTCTCAGAGGTCAGAACGGAATACGCTCCATTACAAGAGATTCATCGGGTATGGTGGTTTCAGACGAAATAACAAAGGCGGCAACGGCAGGCAATTCCGTAAGGCTGACTATAGAAAGCGATTTCCAGAACGATGTTCAGGCGATTCTTGAAAACCATATAAAATGGCTCCATTACAATAACGATCCAACAAGAGGAAACAAGGTAGACGCAGGCGGCGTAGTTGTACTTGACGCAAAGACCGGTGCCGTTCTTGCAATGGCGAACTATCCCAACTACGATATAAATAATTATATCGATCTTATCAATAACCCGAAAGACCCGAATCCGACCTATAACAGATGTATATACGGTCTTTATCGTCCCGGCTCAGCCTTCAAGACAATAACGGCGACCGCCGCACTTGTTTCGGGTATTGCCAACGAGAACACCGAGGTTTACTGCGGAGGAATATACACTTATTACAGCGACTATCAGCCCGGTTGTATAATGGGCTTCGTGGGTGACGTATCGGTAAGAACGGCGCTTAGATATTCCTGCAATATTTATTTCTATGATATGGCTCGTCAGATGGGCATTGATTATCTTGCAAAGGTAGCGGGATGGTTCGGAGTAGGTCAGGATTTAAACCTTGAAATAGGCGGGGCGACAGGCAATATGAGTACGCCCGAATATATTGAATCGCTCGGCGGTACATGGACGCCCGGCTCGACTATACAGGCAGGTATAGGTCAGCTTGAAACGACTGTAACACCTCTTAATCTCGCCGTGATAGCGCTTACACTTGCAAACGACGGTACACGCTATCAGCCGTATCTTGTTGACAGTATCACAAGCTATGACGGTACAAAGACAATAAAGAAAACAGAGCCTACTGTAGCGTATAAAATAGATGCCGATAAGCATATATTTCAGGTAGTGCGTGAAGGTATGATAATGGTTGCGGACGATGTACAGTGGCCTATGGGCTCAGGTATAACACAGCTTGCGGATCTGCCCTACGGTGTAGCGATAAAAACAGGTACGCCTCAGGTAACCGCAGATACGTTCAACTCAACGATTCTCGGATATTATCCCGCTGAAGACCCTCAGATATGTTTCGGTATCGTTCTTGAAAAGGGTGAGTTCTCCAGACTTATGGTTAGAAATATCATCGAGTCATATTTCTACAATAACTATAAGCCGGTTACAAACGAAAAGGGCGATATTATTCTTCCGTGGGGCGGTCAGAGTACCAACACTCCGGGAAGACCTGCAAGGGGAGAGGCTGATAAAAACAATTCAGATACCTCAGGCAGTACAACCAACTGACAATTATTATGCAGTATGCACAAAAAAGCGAGCGTAAAACATATTGATTTAACAAATTTTGATTTTTTTCACTTAAAAGTCTTTATTTATGCTCGCTTTTATGGTACAATAATAACAATTAGAACAATGATAAGCAAATTATGCGTATCAGCGCAAGGAGAGCGAATTTTATGTCACAGATTATAGCAGTAACCGCAGGTAAGGGCGGAACAGGTAAATCCACCACTTCGGCAAACGTTGCCCGTGGATTAGCCGCATTAGGCAAAAGAACACTTCTCGTTGAGCTCGACTTCGGATTAAGATGTCTTGATATAATGCTCGGCATCAAGGATAAGGTAAAGCATGATATAGGTGAGTACCTTGAAGGAAAGATAGACATTCTTACTGCAACAACAAAGGTTGAAACAGTAGAGAACTTATATCTTGTCTGTGCTACGAGAAACCCGTTCATGGACATAAATCCCGAAAAGATTATGGGTGTTTGCGAAGAAATGCGTCAGCATTTCGATTACATAATCATCGACACGGCAGGTGTAGGAAGCTCGGTGTTCAGCGTTATCAAGGCGGCTGAACTGATACTTATGGTTACTACGCCCGATACAGTATGCGTCCGTGACGGTGCTATTCTTTCTGACTTCTTATATGTTAAGAACTGTACAAATCAAAGACTTATCATAAATAAGGTAAGCCAGAACTTCAAGGACGAAGAAATCCTCTACGACCTTGATGAAGTCATGGACTCTGTAGGTATACAGCTTCTTGGCGTTGTGCCTGAGGACAACAATATCAAGGTGTGCGGAGCGAAGGGTATGCCTTTACCTCCGACTTGTCCCGGTGCTAAGGCTTATGCCGCTATCGCAAGGAGAATACTTGGGGAAGATGTACCGCTTACTATCAACATCAACTGATAACATCAGAGACGGTACGAAAAGTTAAGAAAAAGAGGTATAATATGAATATTGCACTAATTGCTCATGATTCAAAGAAGGAATTGATGGTTCAGTTCTGCATAGCGTATTGCGGCGTGCTGAGCCGACATAATCTATGTGCTACCGGTACTACCGGCAAGCTCGTATCAGAGGCAACAGGGCTTCATATTCAGCGTTATCTCAGCGGATCTCAGGGGGGAGATCAGCAGATAGCCGCACGAATTTCATGTAATGAGATAGATGTGCTGATTTTCTTCAGAGATCCTTTAAATGCTAAAGCGTACGAGCCAAATGAAATGAATCTTTTGCGTCTTTGCGACGTTCATAATATTCCGCTTGCTACGAATATAGCTACAGCTGAAGCACTTATTCACGCTCTTGAAAGAGGCGATCTTGACTGGCGTGAAATTGTCAGAGGATAAAGTAATTATGCAGGCGTACTTATGTACGCCTTTTTTATGCAGAAAAATGAAAGGAACAACAAAAAGATGGAGTTAGTAACCAAAAAACCCAGAGGAACAGAAGATAAACTGCCAAAGGAAATATATAAGTGGCACACTGTTGAGAAAATTGCAAGAAATGTAGCAGAGGCATACGGCTGTAAGGAGATCCGTACACCTACGTTTGAACACACCGAGCTTTTCCAGCGAGGAGTAGGCGGCACTACCGACGTTGTACAGAAGGAAATGTACACCTTCAACGATAAGAAGGGCAGAAGCATAACGCTGAAGCCTGAGGGTACAGCAGGCGCTGTCCGTGCCGTTATCGAAAACGGACTTCTTAATGATGTGCTTCCGCTTAAAACATATTATTTCATACGCTGCTTCAGATATGAAGCTCCGCAGAGCGGCCGCCTTCGTGAATTCAATCAGGTCGGAATCGAATATTTCGGCACTGCTTCGCCTGCGGCAGATGCTGAAGTTATCGCACTTGCGAATGACATTATCAAAAGTCTTGGCGTAAAGAACATAAGCCTTGAGATAAACAGCATAGGCTGTCCTAAGTGCCGTGCTGAATACCACAAGGCGCTGAAGGAATATTATTCTCAGTATAAGGATCAGCTTTGTGGCACCTGCCTTGAAAGACTTGACCGCAACCCTATGAGATTGCTCGACTGCAAGAGCGAGATATGCAGCAGCTTCAAGAAGGACGCTCCCATGATACTCGATTATCTTTGCGATGATTGCAGGGGACACTTCGAAAATGTAAAGAAACGTCTTGATGTACTCGGAGTATCATATACCGTAAATCCTCTGATAGTGCGTGGACTTGACTACTACACAAATACCGTATTTGAGTTCATCTCGAATGAGATCGGTTCGCAGGGCGCTGTATGTGCAGGCGGCAGATACAACGGACTTGTAGAAGAAATAGGCGGAAACAGCGTTCCCGGACTCGGATTTGCTATGGGTCTTGAGCGTATCATAATGGTAATGGAAAATCAGAAGCTGGAATTTGAGCCTGAAAAGAAGTGTGACCTTTATATAGCTTCATTTGACGATGAAACAAGCATATACGCAATGGAGCTTGTTCAGAAGCTCCGTGAGGAAGGCTTCTGGGCTGAGTGTGATATTTCCGGCAGAAGCTTCAAGGCACAGATGAAGTACGCAAATAAAATCGGCGCTACCTACTGTATGGTAATAGGCGGCGATGAGATGAATACCAAATCCGCAAAGCTCAAGCGTATGTCTGACGGCACGGAAACACCCGTAACGCTGGACGATAAATTCTGCGAGAAGCTAAACACTATGATACTTGAAATAGTATAACGTTCATCTTGACTTGATATTATGAACGATACATGGAATCCGTGGCACGGTTGCAGGAAAATCAGCGACGGATGTAAAAACTGTTACGTGTACAGACGTGACGCACAATACGATATAGACAGCACGGCAGTAGTGAAAAACAAAACGTTTTACGCTCCTGCCGAGCGTTATAAATACGGTAATTATAAAATGGTTCCGGACGGCAATATCATTTATACCTGTTTCACCTCCGACTTCTTTCTTGACGAGGCGGATAAATGGCGTGATGAGTGCTGGCAGATGATAAGACAGCGTCCTGAGGTAACATTTCTGATAATCACAAAGCGTATCCACAGATTTTCAAAGTGTATCCCTGCCGATTGGGGCGAGGGATACGACAATGTTCATATCTGCTGTACCTGTGAAAATCAGAAAATGGCAGATTTTCGCCTGCCGATTTTTCTTGAAGCCCCGATAAAACACAAGTCGATCATATGCGAGCCTTTGCTCGAACATATTGATTTAAGCCCGTATCTCGACAAGTCGCAGATAACTGAGGTGGTTGTCGGCGGCGAATCCGGAAACGAAGCGAGAGAATGTAATTATGACTGGATTCTCAGCATCAGAGAGCAGTGCATAGATGCAGGTATTGACTTTCATTTTCGTCAGACGGGCGCAAGGTTTGTCAAAGACGGCAGGCTTTACAGGATAGAAAGAAAATTTCAGCACTCACAGGCACGCAAGGCAAATATTGATGTTGTTTTCAAAACTGTTTGACATTTTGTTATTGCGGTGTTATAATTAACTTGTGTTTTTATACACTACTAAAGACCGCTCTCGTATGGCGGCTTAACGGAGGAAAAACAATGATAAAAGTTACACTGAAAGACGGCAGCGTAAAGGAACTTGAAAGTGCTTGTTCCGTATTTGACGTTGCAAAGGAAATAAGCTCTCGTCTTGCAAAGGCGGCTTGCGTTGCAAAGATTGACGGCGAGATCAAGGATCTGCGTACTGTAATTGACAGTGACTGCACACTTGAAATACTTACATTTGACGATGAAGACGGTAAGAAAGCGTTCCGTCACACTGCATCTCACATTCTGGCACAGGCTGTCAAAAGACTTTACCCTGAGGTAAAGCTGGCGATAGGTCCTGCTATAGATAACGGATTCTATTACGATTTTGATAAAGATACTCCCTTTATGCCTGAAGATCTCGAGGCTATCGAAGCAGAGATGAAGAAGATAGTAAAGGAAGATTTAAAGCTCGAACAGTTTGAAATGGCTCCTGCAGATGCTATTAAGTATCTCAAGGAGATTGACGAGCCTTACAAGGTCGAGCTTTGCGAGGAACACGCAGGCAAGAACGAGCCTATATCCTTCTATAAGCAGGGCGAATTCACAGATTTATGTGCAGGTCCTCACCTTATGTCAACAGGCTATGTAAAGGCATTCAAGCTGACAAGCTGCACAGGTGCTTACTGGAGAGGCAGTGAAAAGAACAAGATGCTCTCCCGTATCTATGCCACAGCATTCCCCAAGGCATCAGAACTTGAGGCATACCTCAATATGATTGAAGAAGCGAAGAAGCGTGACCACAGAAAGCTCGGCAAGGAGCTTGAGCTGTTCACTATTATGGACGAGGGTCCCGGATTCCCGTTCTTCTTACCTAAGGGTATGACGCTCAAGAATACTCTTATTGATTACTGGCGTCAGATACACACCCGTGACGGCTATGTTGAGATTTCCACTCCTATAATGCTCAACCGTCAGCTTTGGGAGACATCGGGTCACTGGGATCATTACAAAGAGAATATGTATACTACTGTAATTGACGATACAGAGTTTGCCATAAAGCCTATGAACTGCCCGGGCGGAATACTTGTATATAAGTCAAAGCCCCGTTCATACAGAGATTTACCTATTAGAATGGGCGAACTCGGACTTGTTCACCGTCACGAAAAGTCAGGCGCACTTCACGGCCTTATGCGTGTAAGATGCTTCACACAGGACGATGCGCATATCTTTATGACTCCCGATCAGATTACGGACGAGATAAAGGGCGTTGTAAGACTTATTGACGAGGTTTACAAGCTGTTCGGATTCAAGTATCACGTTGAGCTTTCAACACAGCCCGAAGACAGTATGGGCAGTCAGGAAGACTGGGATATGGCTACAGAGGGTCTGCGTAAGGCTCTTGACAGTCTTGGACTTCCTTACGTTGTAAACGAGGGCGACGGTGCATTCTACGGTCCTAAGATTGACTTCCATCTTGAAGACTCGCTCGGCAGAACGTGGCAGTGCGGTACTATCCAGCTTGACTTCCAGCTGCCTATGAGATTTGAACTTGAATACACAGGTGCGGACGGCGAAAAGCACAGACCTATTATGATTCACCGTGTTGTATTCGGCTCTATCGAAAGATTTATCGGTATCCTGACCGAACATTTTGCAGGTGCGTTCCCGATATGGCTTGCTCCCGTACAGGTTGAGCTTATGCCTATTGCCGACCGTCACAACGAGTTTACATCAAAGGTTGCCGCAGAGCTTAAGAAGCGTGGCATAAGAGTAGAGGTTGACGGCAGAAGCGAGAAGATAGGCTTCAAGATTCGTGAAGCACAGCTTCAGAAGATTCCTTATATGCTTGTTATAGGCGATAAGGAGGTTGAAACAGAAAACGTTTCTATCCGTTGCCGCAAGCGTGGCGATATCGGTACAATGTCGGTATCTGATTTCTGCGATATGGTAGAAAAAGAGATAAGAGAAAAGACTATCATTACCGATTGATAGCTTAAAGGAGATCTTATTATGGATCTTACTTCTTACATTGCGAGTATGTCTGTCAGTATGGCACAGGCAAACGTAGCACAGAGCGTTTCCACAGCAATGCTGTCAAAGAGCATCGACAGCATCGAGCAAAGCGGGGCAGAGGTAGTTGATCTTATCAACAGCGCCGATATTCCGCCTGCCGGAGTAACAGGACACGTTCTGAATATCAAAGCATAATTTTTGAAAACTGCCGATTTTTCGGCAGTTTTTCTTTTCCCCTCTTGACATGGAGTTAACTCCATGTGATAATATAGAAGCATCGAAAGGACGTGATATATTATGACTATTTCAGAAGTCAGCAAAAAGTACGATATTTCAACCGACACGCTCCGCTACTATGAACGTATCGGCTTACTTCCCCCTGTTCCGAGAACAAAGAGCGGTCTGCGTGATTATGATGAGAATTCCTGCAAATCCGTAGAGTTTATCAAGTGTATGCGTAACGCAGGACTTCCCATTGAGGCGCTTATAGAATATATGACCCTTTTCAAAGAGGGCGACTCTACCGCAGAAGCCCGTATGGCGATACTCATCGAACAGCGTGAGGCTCTTATAAGCAGGATTGAAGAAATGCAGAGTACACTTTCCCACCTTGACAGGAAAATCGAAATGTATAAGGGTATGTGTTCGCCCGGTTGTTGCAGTAAAAAGTAGGATTATAAAAACAGCGCCCGTGTAAAGCCACACGGACGCTGAAGTCTATCGAAAAACCTCTATCGTTATCAAAAATGGGGTTTGGGGCGTAGCCCCAAGCAGGGTGAGGGCGGCAGCCCCACATTCAGCCCCTTTCCGGGGAAAGGGGTTTGGGGATAGGGATTGAGAATTTGCACTATTTTTATAAAAACATACCTTTTCTATAAACTTCAGCGCCCGTGTAAAGCCACACGGACGCTGAAGTTATATATTTCATTTCTATTATTATCCTATTACGGTATACACCTTTGTGCCTCAGATACTGTTCCCAAGAGTATCTTATGAAACACCTTTACCCTACAGCCGCAACTGTAGGGTAAAATGTTGAGTTTTGATTATCGGAGAAAGAAGATTACATAGCCTTCGCCTACGCCGCCAAGCGTATTCATTTCTTCTGCATCAACATACTTGATGACAACGTTAAAAGAGTCTCCCTTCTTCATGTATCCCATATCATAAACAACTTTCGGCTCTGACATACATCTTACTTTTATCAGTTGTCCATCATTGTCACTAAGAGGAAAGCAACTTGGTGCAAACCATGAACTGTCATCAATAGTCATTTCTTCATTGAGTACAAGACCAAAATCTTTAACAGCTATGTCTATAATAAATTGCCTTACCTTTTTTTGTCAAAAGTGGCAGTGTTAAACCATTTTTCTACCACAAAAGGAGTTGTTGTAAAGTCTGACATTCTTGCGTAGAGACCGTTTTCAAGAAGATATGTACCTTTATCTTTATAAGTCTTAACTGCTATCAATTTTGTACCTGTAAGATAACCTTCTACAGCATAGCCACGACAATCAATATTGTCATATAAACAAGCCTCGTCCCGTCCTGTAGCGTTCAACGCATATATCTCTATACGTTCGTTGGTATTTGTAACAGGTTTGTTTTCGGTAGGCTTCTTAGCAGTAGTCGTAGTTGTCTGTACCGTAACCTTGTTATCGCTCAGATAGTCGCCGTGTACAAATGCACCAGTATCAAGTTTAAAATACCCTGTATTGGTCTTTGCAACAACCTTAACCTTGTCATTGACACTATATATCTTAACTGTCTCTGCACCGAGTACAGCCTTTTTACGACTATAGCAATCAGTGTTGATATACTTTGTTGCACTTACTTTTTCCTCAGTCCACTCAGGAGCAGGCTTTGTTGTTGTAGTCGTTGTTGCGGTCGTAGTAGTTTCAACAGGTTTATTTGTTTTCTGTTTCTTAGTTGTGGTTGTAGCAACTGTAGTCTGTGGAGCAGGCTTAGCCGTTGTAGTAACAGCAGGAGTTGTTTCGGGAGTTACTGAAGTTGTCGCAGTAGCAGAATTGTTGCTGTCAGCCGAACAGCCTACCGCAAGAATAATCGCCGACAGAACAACGGCTGTCAGCGTGACGTGTTTTTTGATTTTCATCATATTTTGACCCTTTCCCATTTATTTTTATTATATTACCTTAATCATAACATTTAAACCGCAAATTGTCAATACAGGTAACGCACGGACAAAAAATAATCCCGGCATATCTCACCGGGATTGCTTTATATCTTCGTATCATCAAGCACTTCCTGTATCTCCTTTTCCGATACGGTGAGATACCCTTGAATAAATGAATTCAGTACGTTTCTGTACGCACCCACAGGATTGTCGAAAACCCTCTTTTCCATCTGTTCGGCGCTTTCCTTTGTCGGAGCGTAGATTTTAAGCTCCATAAGATCCGTTCCGCCCATCTCGTTTATAAACCGTATGCAAAGCTGATAGCCGCCTTGCTCGACCTTTACTATCTCGGTCTTGACGGTTTTTTCGAGTCGTGAATGTGAAGTGATTTTTTTTGCGTAGTATATCGTGTCCTCCCTTATCGAAAGTGGAATAGTGTAAGCAAGTTCGATAGCGAGATATTCGCTCTTCGCCGTTGGCAGACAAGTTTCGTCATTGCCGGCTTTTTCGCAGATTATAAGACCCTTATCTTCCATATCGAAAAGACAGCAGATAAGATCGAAATACATTACAAAATCGTGGTCGACCGTGCATCTCATAAGCTCGTCTTTTGTGATACTGCCGACCTTGTACAGAATATATGCCACAAGCACCTCAATGTCCTTGCGGTCATAGAGCGTGTATTTAGGGACCGGTATACTCATATTGCTCCTCCTTTCAGATATGAACGTCAGATAACATAAGATAAAATCGCAAGGTTTGCCGCCGACTCAATGCAGGGTACAGCCCTCGGAACGATGCAGGGATCGTGCCTGCCCTTGATACCCAGCGTTTCTTCTGTCATAGTGGTATAATCAACTGTTTTCTGCGGACGTGCGATTGACGGGGTAGGCTTCATCGCAACACGGAATACTATAGGCATACCGCTTGTGATACCGCCTAAAATACCTCCGTGGTTATTCGTCCTTGTCCTGATTTCACCATTTTCAATGCAGAACTCGTCGTTGTTGTTACTGCCATACATATTCGCAACATCAAAGCCTGCGCCGAATTCAATGCCCTTGACAGCAGGCACGCCGAATACCGCCTGTGAAATCCTGTTTTCGATGCCGTCGAACATAGGCGAGCCTATGCCTGCAGGAAGTCCGACCGCCGCATATTCTATAATTCCGCCTACCGAATCGAGCTTTGCCGCCGCACCTGCTATAACATCTCTCATCTGCTGTTCAACATCAGTATTGATAAGCGGAAGATAGCGGCTTCTGACCTGCTTTAATTGCTCAGCATCCACGTTCACAGGGTCAAAGCACTCGTCGCCTGCGTCCATTATCGACAGGATATGCGCCCCTGTGGTTATCCCCTTGCTTTCGAGTATCTGCGATGCTATCGCTCCCGCAAAAACCAGCGGTGCGGTAATTCTTCCCGAAAAATGTCCGCCGCCACGCAGATCGTTACTGCCGTTATAACGCACATATCCCGTATAATCGGCGTGACCGGGCCGTGCAAGGTGGCTCACGCTCTTATAATCAGCCGAATGCTGATCTGTATTCTGTATTACAGCGCAAAGGGGAGTGCCTGTCAGTACACCGTCCACCATTCCCGATACTACATTCGGGAAATCCTTCTCACTGCGCATTGTGCTTGTGCCGTCTTTCTTCGGCGCACGTCTTGCCATAAAGTCAAGCACAGCGTCAAAGTCGATTCCGATTCCACCCGGAAGCCCGTCTATCACAACACCGATAGCCTTTCCGTGCGATTCGCCGAATATTGAAACCGAAAGCTCTCCGAATTTAAACGCTGATGACATCTGCTATACCTCCGAGCGCCCTGAAATCATCAAAAAATCCCGGATAGGATTTGTTAGTACATTCTGCGCCTTTTATAATTACCTCGCCTGTTGATCTTGTAGCCGCAACAGCGCCTGCCATTGCTATCCTGTGATCGTTGTAATTGCGTACCGTACCGCCCTTGAACGCTTCAACAGGGAATATTTCTATGCTGTTTTCCGTAGAAATTGCTTTACCGCCTAAATCGTTTATAAGCTCTGTGGTGGCGGCAAGACGGTCGCATTCCTTGATGCGTAATCTCTCGCAGTTGATTATCCTGCACGGCTTTTCCCAGAAGCTCATCATCACCGCAATCGCAGGAACGAGGTCGGGAATATCCGATGCGTCTATTACCGACAGATCGCCGCCGTTTCTGAATTTTTCGGCAATGTCAACTATAGCCTTATCGCCCTGCACGCTGTTCAGGTTGAGATTTGTAAGCTCTATATCCGAGCCTGCACAGTTTGCCGCAAGAAAAAACGCACTCTGCGACATATCGGCCTCCACCGTGCAATTATGCGGCTGATACTTCTGACCGCCTTTTATAAAATAACCGTTCTCTGTTTCGCAAACCCCGACCCCGAACTGCTTCATGCAATCTATTGTAATATTGACATAAGGCTTTGACTCAAGACGGGTAGTAAGAATTATCTCGCTGTCCTTTGAAAGCACAGAGAGTGCGAACAGTAGCCCTGTTATAAACTGCGATGAAACACTTCCGTCAATATAATACTTTCCGCCGCTTAACTTGCCCTTGACCCTGTACGGCATCGAAAGCGTTTCGAACACAGCGCCGTTTTCCGTCATAGGCTCGATCAGCGGCGTTATAGGTCTTTCGGGGAGTTTTCCTCTGCCCGTAAATTCCGCTTCACAGCCGAACGCCGAGAATATCGGTATCATAAATCTTAGCGTTGAGCCGCTTTCAAAGCAATCCACTGCGGCTTTTTCTGAGGGCTGAGTTATTCCCGTAATGTCATAACTGCCGTCTTTGCCGTTTATTTTTACGCCGAGTGCCGTCAATGCGTTTATTGTTGCGTGCAGATCCATACACTCAAGCAGGTTATCTATATGCGTCGTACCGTCGCAAAAAGCCGCACATATTAGCATCCTGTGAGAAATGCTCTTTGACGGCGGCACTATCAGCTTTCCGCTGAGCTTTGACGGTGTTATTTTTATATCCATTGTGTTTCACCCTTGATATACGTTTATCTAATTAATAATACTATAAAACAGCCCAAAAGTCAAGAAAATCACGCTCCGGTAACACAAAACCCTCCCCGAAATCTCGGAGAGGGTAGTTGTCATTAAATTGTCTCGCATCCGATACGAGTAAATCTTAAAGCCCACATCCGATAAGATCCGATGTATAGGGCAGTGATTATCTCTTTGAGAACTGGGGAGCACGACGTGCAGCCTTTAAGCCGTACTTCTTTCTTTCCTTCATTCTGGGGTCACGAGTTAAGAAGCCTGCCTTCTTGAGTACGGGACGAAGCTCGTCGCTGTACTGAAGTAAAGCTCTTGAAAGGCCGTGGCGGATAGCGCCTGCCTGACCTGTAACACCGCCGCCTGCAACTGTGCAGACAATGTCAAACTTCTCTGTTGTTCCTGTAAGAGCGAGAGGCTGACGAACGATGAGCTTTAATGTCTCAAGACCGAAATAATCGTCGATGCCACGACCGTTTACAGTAATAACACCGCTGCCGGGATAAACACGTACTCTGGCAACTGAGTGCTTTCTTCTACCTGTTCCGTAGTAATAAGGCTTTGATTCGTACATTGTTATCCCTCCTTAATATTTGAATTCTTCGGGCTTCTGAGCGCCGTTCTTGTGCTCTGCACCTGCATAAAGACGCATTCTTGTTGCGGCCTTTCTGCCAAGTGTATTGTTGGGGAGCATACCCTCAATTGCGAGCTGCATAGCCTTTTCGGGCTTCTCGCTCATGAGCTTGCTGTACTGTACTTCCTTAAGACCGCCGATGTAGCCGGTGTGCCATCTGTAGTACTTGTTCTCAAGCTTGTTGCCTGTTAAAACTGCCTTTGCGCAGTTAATTATGATTACATGATCGCCACAGTCGCAGTGAGGTGCGTATGTGGGCTTGTGCTTACCACGGAGAATGTGAGCAGCCTTTGCAGCAACACGGCCGAGGGGCTTTCCTGCTGCATCGAGAATATACCACTTACGTTCAACTGTTTCAGCTTTAGGCATAAATGTTGACATTCTGATTCTTTCCTTTCAATTACTCTTGAGGTTTGACCTCTGTTTGATTATTTTCACAACGTTTAATATTATAGCCATCCGTCAGCCTTTTGTCAAACGATTTTTCACGCAAAATCTAAATATATATCTATTTCTCTTTAAATCTCTTTAAATATCGCTGTTTCTCTCTATTTCTCTCTTGCGATTTCACTTTATTTCAGCCTGCTGCAAATAAGTGCGTTTTCCTTGATATTTTGCCGTTATGCTTTTGTTTTTGCAGTAAGACTCTTTTACCGTTTCATTATCTTCTGTCAGCCGTAAAAGCCGGATAAAGCGCTGTAAAAACGCATTTTCGGTAATATGTAATCTCGTTTATCCCGATTCATCTTGAAATATTAGCTGTTTTGTGCTATTCTGAATGTGATAATGATAAAAGGAGCAATGCTTATGACGCAATATCACAATATTCCGCCCGTGTACGATAAAAACAGCCGTATACTTATATTAGGCTCGTTTCCGTCCGTGAAGTCACGGGAGGCACAGTTTTTCTACGGACATCCTCAGAACCGTTTCTGGAAGGTGATGTCGGCGGTTCTTGACTGTGACCTGCCTGTAACGGTACAGCAGAAGAAGCTGATGCTGTTAAGTCATAATATCGCCGTATGGGATGTTATCGGTTCGTGTGAAATAACAGGCTCGTCCGATGCCACCATAAGCTCGGTAGTCCCGAACGATATAGCCGGACTTGTAGCCGAAACTTCCGTTACAAGAATTTTTGCAAACGGTGCGACCTCTTATAATATGTATAAGCGATATTGCCTTGACAATGTCGGAATAGAAGCCGTAAAGCTGCCGTCAACCAGCCCCGCAAACGCAGCTTTCTCGCTTGAACGGCTCATATCCGAATGGAAATCTCAGATTCTGTCGCAGTAGCTTATGGTAATATTACGCTCCTTTGCGTTCTTTATCAGATGGTCAAGCCTTATAAGTATCGCCTTTTCTTCATAGACAATTGCCTCGATTTTTTCGGGGTCTGTTTCCATATCAAAAAGCTGACGTGTCTTTTCAAGCCTGCTTTGAAGATACTCCAGCCGTGAACGCATTTCTTCGGCTTCGCTGAAAGTATGCTCCTTGCTTTCCGCTTTAAATGATCTGCAAAAATTCAAGCACATAAAATGCCCGTCCTTTCAAAGAGTTTTTACATTCTATGAAAGTGACGGGCTTAAAATTACCGACAGAGCCTTTCTATTGCTTTTGCAAAAATTACCGTGTTGTCGAGAAGCTCCTCAACAGGCACGAATTCGTCCGCACCGTGTATCCTGTAATCCGTGTCGGGATGTTCAACGCCGAAGGCGACACCGCCCTCGATCCCGTGTACATAAGTTCCTCCGCCGATAGCTATACATTCGCCTTTTTTGCCCGTATGCTCCTCGTATACATCAAGAAGCGTCTTTACAAGAAAGCTGTCGGGAGAGGCATAATGAGCGTTTGTGCCTGTAAACTCCGCTATTGAAATACCCGTGCCGTCTACGGCATTTTTTAGCTTGCTTTTCAGCTGAGATAACGTTATACTCATCGGGAATCTTATGTCGGTATTAAAAGTAAGTCTGCCGTTTTCAGCGTTTATAAGGCTTAAAACGCAGGTAAGCGCACCCGATCTATCCTCGCAGGCAATCCCCAATGAATAACCGTCTGTTTCTCCGTAAGGATAACGTTTCAGAATATCACCGAGCAGTGTTTTTGTTTCATCCTTAATATCAAGCGTCACAAGCATTTCGAGCATTGCCGTTATTGCATTTTTTGCCTTTTGCGGAGTAGATGCGTGAGCAGATTCGCCCTTGCAGATAACTTTTATACCGTTTCCCGTCTGTTCTGCGGTAAAGCAACAGCTGTTCTTATTATTTGCAATATATGAACAAACAGCCTCCTCGTGCTTTGAAGCGAGAACTGCGTAACACTCGGCAGGAACTGCGTTTATCACCTGTCCGCCGCTGATTTCCAAAATGTCGTCATTGCTCATTTGTGCCGTGTACTGTGTTCTCACCATACCTTTTTCGCAGTTTATAAGCGGATAGGATGCGTCGGGAGTAAACACCATCGAAGGCATCTCGTCATTTCTGAGATAATATTCAATATCGGCAGAGCCGTTTTCCTCGTTTGTACCGAATATCAGCCGTACACCCTTTGACAGCTTTACGCCAAGCTCTTTTATACTGTACAGAGCGTAAAGTGCGGATACCGCAGGTCCTTTATCGTCGGTAACACCTCTGCCGTAGAGGAGACCGTCCTTTTCGGTGACCTTAAACGGATCATACGTCCAGCCTTTACCGGCGGGAACAACGTCAAGGTGGCACAGAACCGCAAGAGAAGGCTTGCTTTCGCCGTCGGGAAGATAGTCGGCCGTTGCATAATAATTTTCACGGTTATTTACCGTAAAGCCCATTTCTTCGGCTTTGTCAAGTATTATTCCGAGTGCTTTTGCAGGCTCTTTTCCGAAGGGGAAATTTTCTTCCGCTTTTCCTTCTATGCTCGGCACTTCTACAAGCATTGACAGCAGAGATATAATATCTTCTTTGTTTTTCTCCGCAAAATTTCTGTATTTACTGTTATCCATTCCGACACTTCCTTTTGATTTTGTATCATTATTATACTACTCCGAGCCGAAAAGGTCAATTAATTCATTTGACATTTTTTGTGAAGTATGGTATACTAATTAAAATATCTATATGCTTCAGGGAGGATACCCTATGAGTGCAAAAACCCCTATCGGCAGTAATTTAAAGCTGTTCAGAGCAAAGAAAAAACTTCTTAAGGATTTCATAACCAATGACCCTTATCTTTCGGGAGAACTGGGCAATTATAAACACGGCACACTTTTCAGACACGACATTGTATTTGTAAGCATAACCGACGGAAGTCGTACCGCCGATTTGTTCACGGGAGAGGGCGAGGACTTTTTGTCGGCATTCGCCTCGGCTATGAACAGTGCCGAAAAGTACGTTTCGGATAATAATATTGATCCGCTGTGGGTAAAGGTTGACTGTGTAAACAGCTGTAAGATCTGTACCCGTGCGGAATTTGAGGAAGAAATACGCTCAAGCCGTGAATTTTTCTTCAAAAAAGGCGTCAGCTTCGATACAGGCTTTGAAACCGCACTTCTTGAAGCACAGCTAAATTGCTGCGGACTTATAAACTATAAGAACGGCACTCTTGACGATAATAAAATCAGGGATTTCCTCAGCAGCCGCACCACCCTTGAATCAATCCCCGACAACGTGTTATCGTTTACAACCGTCGGATATATCTGTGACGAAAACAAAAAGCTGTACAAGCTATATCCAGATGAGGAAAACTACGGCAGAAGAATTGTGCCGGAGCTGACAAAAGACGATATTAAGCAGGTCATAGAAACTTCATCGGTATATCTTGCGAATGCTGTCAAAGATAACGGGCAGTTTGATTACGGCGTAAATCCCGTGAACGATTTTCATTTCGTTACATATAACATACTGCGTCATTCCGGTACTATCTGGAGTCTTATAATGCAGTACGACACCACAAAGGACGAGAAGCTCGTGCCGAAGATTGAAAGCACGATAGACTTCCTTATGCAGAGCATAGAATATTCCGACAGCGACCACGCCTATCTTGTAGAGCGTAAGTCGGATGAAATAAAACTCGGCGGTAACGCTATCGCTATAGTGACCTTGTCCACCTATGCCGCCGTATTTGACAGCGACAGGTATGATAAGCTGATAGCCGCTCTTGCAAACTCTGTTCTTGATATGCAGGAAGAGGACGGAAGCTATTATCACGTTTTATCCTTCCCTGATTTTCAGCGCAAGGAACGTGACAGAATCGTGTACTATGACGGCGAGGCGACATTTGCGCTTGCGAGAGCGTACAGTATCACAAAAGACAACCGTTATCTTGATGCCGCAGAAAAAGCGCTCGATTATTTCATCAAGAATGATTATACACGTTTTTGCGACCACTGGATAGCGTATGCGGTAAACGAGGTCACTATCCACGACCCGAAGGAACGCTATCTGAACTTCGGTCTTAAGAATGCAAACGATAATCTGAACAAGATTTTCAATCAGGATACGACCTTCCATACATTTCTTGAGCTTCTTATGGCGGCTTTCAGCCTTTATGAGAGGATAAAAGAGAAGAATATATATGTGTCATATATGCAGAGATTCAACTTTGAAGCGTTTATAAGGACGATTTACCGACGTGCGCATTATATGCTTGGCGGCTATCTCTATCCCGAGATAGCAATGTATATGAAGGTGCCGGAATCGGTAGTATACACTTTCTGCGTGCGTCATGACAGCTACAGAATAAGAATAGACGATGTTCAGCATTATATCGGCGGTTATTATAATTTCTACAGAAATTTTGACAAGCTGAACGAATATTACAAGCAAATCACAGATAAGCCGAAAACACGGCAGAGCGAAACGCCCGTAGACAGCGAGAGAGCCTCGTTTGTCAACTGGATACTCAGCAATATCTGATTTTGAGAGGATAGCTTATGAACTTCATGCAACTTCGTGAAAGACAGCCGAAATTCCCCGTTACCGTAAAGACGGGAGAGGGAGTAGTAGAGCTTATCTGGAATAAAATTGAATATGCTGACGGCTACCGTGTGTTTGCGTCGCCTGTCGGCAAGAATCATTTTGTCGGTGTAATTAACGTAAAAGGCACTGTTGCCGTGATGAAAAAACGTGCAAACGGCGTTCCTATGCAGTATAAGGTCAAAGCATTCAGAATTGCGGACGGTCCGGATAATTTTTTCGGCGAGTCCGAAATCGTCATAGCGTGTCCGCTTGAAACTCCACGCAGACTTACTGCAATAGTCGGAAGCGACGGTATATGCACATTGTCCTGGAGATACAACTCCCGGTGTGACGGATTCAAGATCTATGCCGATTCGAATGAAAGCGGAAAATATTCTTTTGTGTGCTACAGCGGAAAGAATTCCTGCAGGCTTGACAGCTTCACTAAAAGCGGTAAGGTTTCGTTTGTTGTACGCAGTTTTATAATGACAGGGCATATGGAAAAGCTGAGCGTTTCTTCTGCTCCTGCCGAAGCCGTTCTTCCAAAATCCAAAGGCGCTAAGGCAGTGCAGTTCGACCATTCGATGATAAGAAAAACGGCAGGTGATTATAATGCAAGGCGCTTTGCCGGCAAGGACGGTAGGCTGTGCAACGATCACCATAAATGCACCGTGATGATAGGCGGCGATATTACCGTTTCGGCTGAAATGCAGAAAAATGCGGCAAAGGGAATGCCCGTTTTTGATGAGGCTTTTTCATCGCTCGGCGGAATATTCGGTTCGTTTGATTTTTCCGTTGCAATGCTTGATACGGATATTAACGATAAAAAGGCGTATACATTCGAGGACAGCCGTGTCATCAACTGCCCGTCCACGATTGCCGACGCTGTATGCAAGAGCGGAATAGACGCACTTGCCGTCAACGCAGGACTTCTGCAGAGAGCGCCGCAGTCGCTCGAAAAGTATCCGCTTACGGTTATAACCGAGAACGACTGCACACAGGGCGGAGAGAAGTTCAGTATAGTAAATATCAACAATATAAATGTCGGATTCATTTCTGCGACAGTGAACAAGGATATATCGCAGTATGTGTCACAGCTCAGAAAAGCAGGGGCAGAGTACATATTCTTCTTCTGCTCGTGGAATGAACGTCATACGCCTGCGGTAAAGCCTAAGTGGAGAAATCAGGCGGTAAAGGCTGCGGAGAGCGGAGCGGATATAATTATCGGCAACGGACTTAACGCCATTGCGGAATATGATGTTATAGAGTGTGCAGATGGCAGATGTGTTCCTGTGGCTTATTCGCTCGGCTCGCTTATTCCTGCTGACCCTGCGACACGCTTTGAGAAGATAGGAGCGTTACTTTGCGTAAGGCTCAAGCGTGATACCGCAACAGGTAAGGTGAATACCGACCTTTGCGGATACATTCCTTATGCGTTCAAGGATTACGGCACGGAACACAGAGCGGTGCTTTTGTCCGATGATAATGCACGTTATTTCGGGCTGTCGGTATACGATACGCTTAAAAAGCAGGTGGCAACGGCACTCGGCAGTAAAATAGAGCTTGCGAGATATGCAGAGAAGCCCGAACAGCAATCGTTTGCACTTCTCGGCTCGGCACTGATTTCGGAGCTTTTCAAGGACGATAACGATGTAGAAACCGACCGTTCACATCTGTTCATATCACAGCTTACTATGAACGGAGCGCACTGCGATGTTGACGAGAAATACTTCCGTGACGGTGTTGTGCCTCTTTACTACAACCTTTCCAAAGGCTATGACGAATACCTTGCCGAAAATAAGGCTGATGCGCTTATAACGGACCTTTATTACGCTGTTTCCACGCCTGTTTACAGGCTAGGAGATTCGCTTTATTCGGGCGGAAAAGCGTTTATACAATCACGTTTCTACGAGGAAAACAAAAGTCGGCTGAAACGGCTCGATATAAAGGATGAAGCGGTGTGGAAGCCTCTGCTTGACAAGTTCATTGATTCGGTTACCGCTGTGTACGACAGGGAGAAGATTATACTTGTACGCATAACGGATCCCAAGCTGTACTATGTCAACGGACGATATGTACGCTCGACAGACCGCTCGTGCAACTTCAGGCTGCTTCTTGATATGGAGAACTACTTTATAAGACGTGTTTCTCCGAAGGTCATCGACATATCACGGTTCTATCCCGGTGTGATAAACAAAAGGGGAAGAAGCTATGCGGTATGCCGTGACGAGCATTTCCGCAATAACATTTCGTTGATTGCCAAAAGTATATGCTCCGGCAAGAAGGCAAACTATGTCAACTCGCTTGCTTACGACCCTGAAATATGGCTCACGGAAGTGGCTGAAAACTTAGATATAATCAAGGCAGGCAAGGCGGACAGCTTCTTCTTCGGCACAAACAATGCCGTAGACTACTTTATAAGCAGGCTGAGCCGTGACTTTATCTGTGCGGAATTCAAGGATATTCTCAGGCTGAAAACCAGTGAGCTTATCACGTTCAATGAGATAAGGGTTTGCTATGATTTCGGCAGAAACGCAGTGCTGAAGCGGGTTTATAACGGCATCTGCGCTATACGCAAGGGCGATATTGCGAATACGGATATAGATGAGATCATAAGGCTCGGATTATATGCACAAAGCGATCTTGCTAAGACGTTGGAATCATTTTACAACAAAAACGGGATTATCAGAAATTGTGTGCTTTCGACTAAGGACCTTAGCTTCTATCTCAAGTGCGCAAGGCTGTGGATGGCAGGCACAGACAAGGATGCGGTGGCACAGCTTGCCCGTAGATATTACGAAAAACACAGACCTGTGATTCTTGATGTTTTTGGCAGGGCAGACGGCGGTGACATTTCAGAGCTTGCAGACGGTACGGTAAAGGGCAGTGTGATAAGCGGTTATTCGGCTCTGACGGTGTGTTCGGAGAAACCTGCGGATATTGATCTGAGCTATATTGACGACAAGTCGGCTGTTTTTACCGAGCTTACACGCTCATACTTTGCGAATACGCACGGCGACTGGCTTTTAGTCGATTTTTCGGATATTGTAAAGCCGATTTACAGGCATAGGTCGGCGTATGTCGCATCAATTGATGAATTATGCTGTTCTATGGCTTACAGAGCCTTTATGACAGACGATGAGGTTTTCGAGCCGTTTAAGGAAAATGCTGACAGCAAATTTATTGAAAAAGCGATTTCCGATTTTGCAAGAACCGTAAAAGCAAAATACGGGAAAAACATAATATTACGGAAAACGTATCTTCCGCTTAACAGATTGGATATTACAGGAAGAATCCGTCCTTTTGACGATACGGAATTTATATCCGAGAAAGAAAATCTGATAAGCAGAGCAGAGGAGATATTTGTAAAATGCACAGATTGCTATACAATTGACTATGAAAGTCGGTATCTGCCTGTGTGCGCCGATAAAAACGCCGATATTTCCGAGCGTATGCTTGAAAGCGACTTCTATAAAGAGGCGGCAGCAGCCGTTGACCGCATAATTTCGGGAACAAGCACAAAGACGGTAAACAACGTGGATATAGTCGGCTATCTTGAGCGGTGCGAGCGTATCAGAAAGGATAACCCCGATATGTCTGCCGAGCTTTCCCGTGAGATATTCGGCGGTGCGTCGGAGATATTCATGACAGAATAAAATTTCCGTATTTTAAAAGCCCTTTGAGGAAAACTCGGAGGGCTTTTGGTTTTTGTCGGGCTGTATTATTATGGGACGAGAGTTTCAGGCACAATACATATTATTAAAGCGGTCACAGTGAAAAAGATAACACCACATAAGGGAGTAATTTGACAGAATGGTGTGATATGAGTATATTTCGAGAAGGAGTATATTCAGAATGGAAGAATCCCTTAAAAATAAAGGGTTTCTGACGTTTTCTTATGCCTGTTTGTCGCTTATTTGTCGCTTAAATCCGCAAGCGGATACTAAAAGATACTATGTGATTTAGTTTACGCAAACCTTTTCCATGTAGCAATCAAGAAATTCTTGCGTTACTCCGTGCAGGTTTCTGTGTGTGCAAATATAATACAGTTCTTCAACAGACGAATAGGAAAAATACCTTGCGTCAAGTGAAAGAAACTGCTGTCTGTTTGCTTCTTCAACTACTTTTTCTCTGTCGTTGTCTGGAGCAACAATCACATACCGTGTATTAAAAGCTGGCATTGCGTCTTGTAGCCCTTTCATTCTTGTTAATCCAGACGTTACCCCGGTTGTGTGCTCCACTTCCATAACGGCGGGCATGAAACGATGATTTTGGAACCAGATACAATCAATGAAGCGTGCTGACGGTTCGGCACCGGGAAAAGCGGAAATGATGTTTTCTGTTCCTAATGTTGGGATAATTCCCGGTTGTTCAATCAAGGGCTTATCCTTATAAATTATTCCCTTGTCGTTTTGTGCAATCCATGTCCTGTAACCAAGCTGCAAACCGATTAAATATAGCGCAATTTGAATTTGTGTATGCCGCCGAACTACTTCAATATTCATGTCACCGCCAACAGCCATGTTGTCCGGTAATATCAGATTGTCGTATGTAACTGATTGTAGCGGTATTTCTGAAATTGCCATATTAGGAACCTGCTTTTCAGTCAAAACTCCTTGCTCATGTGGTTCATCAGGCAACCATATTAAATGCTTGTGTCCGTGCTCTATTGATGAATGCCCATCAATATCTTTAATTCTTCCGGGATAGCAATAATAAAATTCAGGCGTTAACGCCATGAGCGTTTCAAGAACCGAACGCGTATTATATGAACCGCCAAGTATTCTATCAAGGTTTATAGGCTCACCGAGATTAACTGCGTTTGCAACACGCCATATCATTTCAGACGATATGCTTTCTACACTTGAGCCAACATAGTTTTCACCTTTGCGGGGGTTCCAACGGCGTATTTGAATAGGGCCAGCAGGCAGATTTACATTCTCAATGTGAATTAGACCAGGGGTTCGCGGGTTCACATAGTTATAGTTTGTGTTCCGGGGTAAAAGGCTCACTGCCCGAACAAGATTATATGCAGTATACTTTGCCATTACTTCAAAGCCCCTTTCATAAAATCAGAAATAGTTTTTGCAATACCGCTTGAAAGCATAAACGGGACGCCATTACCTGTTGTCTTAAACTTATCAGTTAATGACATATCAGGCGGCAAGGAAAAATCTTTCGGTAAAGATTGCAACGCAAGGGCTTCTGCAACGGTCAACCGCCTTGCCTTATAAGGGTGCAAATGCACTTCGTTATTTCCATAAGCAACAGTCGGAGAATAGCGCCACCTGTGTAAACGCTTATATGATTTCTTAGAGTCGTCCCCCTCATCAACGGAAAGCATTTTTACTATTCCAGAACGCGGAACAAAACAATCTCTTCCATTCGGGTGGTTCTCAACATCATTTTTTTCAAACCAATGCTGAACGGTTAACTCTTTTGGGATATTTACGGGGCATTCAGTAATGCTGTTTTCTTCAAAAGGCGCAGTTGTAGGCCATTGTATTGCCTTGATTTCTGATAATGAATGAGTAGTGTATTTTTCCCATGGGAAAGCATCAAGGGGATTATTATTGCTATTGGGAAACAATGATTTACTCATGCCAAACAAAAGTATTCTGTCGCGGTCTTGTGGCGCGCCGAACTCTATTGCATTTGTCAAACGGTTTGTCATATAATATCCCGCGTCATGTAGCATAGTTTTTAATTCTTCGTAAAATTCTCTATGCTTTGCGGTTTTCCACAAGCCTTTAACATTTTCAAATAAGAAAAAGTCAGGGTGCTGTGCAATTATTAACTGAATATATGATAAAGACAACTTTCCGTTATCGCCGTTTCTGCCGCGCTGCTTTCCTGCAACCGAAAAATCGGGACAAGGGGGTCCGCCGATAAAGCCAACAAGGCTATTATCTTTTTTTGCGTCGGAAATGTATTCGCGTAATTCTTCAGCACGTTGTCCTAAATATTCGTTAATATCAATATTGCTATACCCGTATTTGGGGGCAGCAAGCCCCATTTGATTTCTTGAGTATTTATAAGCGTTTATGAATGCCGGGGAAAATTCATTCACAAGTTCTATGGAATACCCATTCAGTTCAAAGCCTAAGTCAAGAAACCCGCTCCCTGAAAAGAACGAAAATATTTTAAGTTTCATTCTCCAGTCCTCTTTTCGTCTGCGTTTATCTCTACAATATCGTCAAGCCCACAATGCAGGACTGTCGTAATCTTTGTGAGGATTTCCATCGCAATAGGTTCGTCCTTTCTCATTTTAGCAAGTATGTTCGTGCAGATATCAGCCTGCAAGTGCATTTGTGTTTTTGTTATGCCTTTATCTATCAACAGTGTCCATAGCCTGTTATAGTTGAAATAGCCCTCCTGTGCGTGACCACAATCAGCCATTAAAAGTATAGCACAGAAGGGCAGATTTTTCAATATTATGTCATGTTTTCGTGTTTTTTTAATCTACAATACAGTATCAATTCCTAGTTTCATCAAATATATCCCATATCGTAATAAGCAAGGAAACTGTATTGACTATTTCCGAAAATAAGAGTACGGTGTAACTAATTTTACTGAGTTACACCGTACCCAACATAAAAGCTTCCTTATTTGGCGTTGCCAAACGCTGTGACCACTTTGATTTGGTTAATGCTTTGTGTAACTCCGCCGTTCAACTAACTTTAGCTGAATCGCAACAATTCCAAAGGCAGAACTTGAAGCGGCTCACAGCCGCTTAGTCGCCGAAGGATACGCCGATGCTTTTTCCTGTGATGACAAGCTCGTCATTTTCGGGAACGAACTTTGTCTTCATCGTTACATCGGACAGCTTGTTTTCGGAAATCTTACTGCCGATTTTTGCAACCGTGTAGCCGTATTTTTCCTGCTTTATAAGCATTGCGGCTCTTGCGCCGAACTTTGTTGCAAGCACTCTGTCATAAGCGGAGGGCGAACCGCCTCTTAATATATGACCGGGAACAACTGTTCTTGACTCAAAGCCTGTTGCGGCTTCAATCTGCTTTGCTATGCGGTTTGTAACTGTTGTTTCACCCGCTTCGGCACGTTTTTTTGCACGTTCCTTTTTCTTCATAGCGGCTTCCGTAATATCCATTGCGCCCTCTGCGACCGCAATTATAGAGAATGTCTTTCCGGACTGCGCACGTTTTTCGCAAGCGTCGATGACTTTATCAATATCATAAGGAATCTCAGGGATAAGAATAATATCCGCACCGCCTGCAATACCGGAATAAAGCGTCAGCCAGCCTGCCTTGTTGCCCATTATCTCGATTACCATAATACGTCTGTGGGAAGTAGCAGTCGTGTGGATTCTGTCAACGACCTCAGTCGCAATATCTACTGCGGTGTGAAAGCCGAATGTAACATCTGTTCCCCATATATCGTTATCTATCGTCTTGGGAAGTCCGATTATATTCAGACCCTCTTCGGAAAGAAGATTTGCTGTCTTATGAGTTCCGTTGCCGCCGAGCGTCAGTATGCAGTCGAGCTTCTGCTGCTTATAGGTGGCTTTCATTTCAGCGACCTTGTCTATGTTGTCGGCTTCAATAACCTGCATCATCTTATACGGTGTACGCTTTGTGCCGAGTATCGTTCCGCCCTGAGTGAGTATGCCGGAAAAATCCTCCGGCTTCATTATGCGGCAGTTATTATGGATCAGACCGTGAAAACCGTTGGATATGCCGACTATCTCAACGTTGTCCTCGCCGAACATGGAGTAACAGGCTTTTGCCGCACCTCTTATAGTAGCGTTAAGTCCGGGGCAGTCGCCTCCGCTTGTCAGTATACCGATTCTGCGCTTTGCCATTTGTACATCCAGCCTTTCCTGAAAGATTTGTTGTTTTCTGCTAATTAAATTATAGCATACATACTCCAAAAGTCAAGAAAATATTATAGCTCGGATTATGCAGATAATACAATTTCTGTGCGTTATACGCCTGTATATATGCCTGCGAACAGCGGCAGCATCGTTTCGTTGTCGAGTATCATATACATAAACGGGCGGTTCAGGATTACCTGCTTTTCGTTAATAGCACACGCATTGTCAACCATTTCTACAAGAGCGGCGGCACCTGCCTTAGTACCTTTCTCGTTTACCTCAATTTTAGTCTTGTGAATGACTTTGCCGATGGATATATTGCCTACAGTTGACTTGCCGATGCCCGAAAAATCCGCATTGTTTTCGTCAAATGCCGTCGGCATACCAAGCTGTGACAAAGCATTGTTCAGTGTGTCTGAATATTCATAGCTGAATTTCGGGAGCTTTGTTTCTACGCTGCAGCTTTCGGTACTGCTTAATATCCTGCAGAGCTTTTCTCCGGATAAGGAGGATATGAAGGAGGCTATATCATTGTCGGGAAGTAAAGCCGCAAAGCTGTATTTTCCGCCCTTATACTGCTTGATAAAGCCTTTACAGCCGTCGCTTTCAAGATAAATGCTTTCGGTTGAATGCATCATAGTGACATTCATCAGCTTGTCTTCGGAATTTGTGAATTTTCCGTCCGCAATATCATTTTCCTTGTAGACATTTTCCCATTCTGCATCAAAGCTGACGGCATTTATAAGATACATTATCGCTTCATCGGGGATGTTGTCAAGTATTTTGTCTATCATACCGTCGGTATTGTCGCTTACCCAATTGTTGATCTCTTTGCACGTTGCGTTGTCAAATGCACGCTTGTATATCGCTGTACCGAAATAATCCGCATTTTTCTGCAAAAAGTCCTTTTCAACGGTAAGTCTGTTTTCTTCATCTCTGAACCATATCGAATTTGCGTTTTTCAGTTTGAAGTCCTCGCTTGATGTAAGCGAGCCGCTGAATGATGAAAGATATTTGTTCAGTTCATCAAGGGGTATTCCGCTCCCGAGTACCTTTTCCATTTCATCTTTGGTCTGACCGTTTGCACCGTTTGCTGTCATTGTGAGTGCGGATGATACCGACAGGGGAGAGATAAGAGTGTTTGATTTGCCGTCAAAGCATTTCTTAAGCAGTTCGACAGAGAAATTGCCGTATGCGCTTTTAAAAGCATCGTCGGGCTTTACGGTTTCATGGCTTGCGGCTTTGATGCCTGTCATAAGATCCGTTGTTTCGAGGGATTTTTCCGACTGACAAGCCGAGAGGGTGAGTGCCGATAAGGTCAGTGCGGTTGTGATGATTGCTGATAAAATTCTTCTTTTCATACTGTTCTCCTTTCGATAGACGGTTTATGCACCGTCATTTATCATATACCTGTATACACGCCTGCAAACAGCGGCAGCATCGTTTCGTTGTCTAGTATCATATACATAAACGGGCGGTTCAGGATTACCTGCTTGTCACCGTCCGGAGCGGCGGACATAACCACGCCTGTTGCGGCGACAGCCCTTGTACCTTCTTCGGTAACGGATATCTTCGTTTTGTGTAGTACATCACTGATGAGAAGTTTATCACCCGAAATACCCGAAAAATCAGCGCTGTCGGAAAAGGCTGTAGGCATACCGAGAGCTTTCAATGCTTCACTGAGTCCGGCGCTGTATTCATACTCAAACTTCGGCATTTTAGCGACAACATTAGTGCTTTCGGCATTCTGCAACATTTTGAAAAGCTTATCTCCGTTGAGTGAACCGACAAAATCAGATATAGAAACATTGCTGTCGGGGAGAATTGCGGCGAAACCGTATTTACCGCCCTTATACTTCTTGATAAAACCTGTGCAGTTATCGCCGTTTATGTATTCGCTTTCTTCTGAAATCAGCATCGTGGCTGACTGCTCGTTGCCGTTAGCGTCTGTGAACGTTCCGTCTTCAACAAAGTTGTCATAGTAGTAGTTTTCCCATTTGGCATCAAATGCTGTTGCGTTGATAAGTGCAATATTTGAAAGCGCATCGCCGTTGTCAAGAAGCTTGTCGATCATACCGTCTGTATGTTCACTGACCCAATTGTTGATATCGTTCACAATCTCGCTGTTATATGCACGCTTGTATATTTCGGCGTGGTAAAAGTCGGCGTTGGTCTGTAAAAACTCATTGTTCACATTGAAATTGTTGTCTTTGATAAACCATATCGAATTTGCGTTTTTCAGCTTGAAGTCCTCGCCTGATGTAAGCGAGCCGCTGAATGATGAAAGATATTTGTTCAGTTCGTCAAGGGGCATTCCGCTCCCGAGTACCTTTTCCATTTCACCTTTGGTCTGACCGTTTGCACCGTTTGCTGTCATTGTGAGTGCGGATGATACCGACAGGGGAGAGATAAGAGTGTTTGATTTGCCGTCAAAGCATTTCTTAAGCAGTTCGACAGAGAAATTGCCGTATGCGCTTTTAAAAGCATCGTCGGGCTTTACGGTTTCATGGCTTGCGGCTTTGATGCCTGTCATAAGATCCGTTGTTTCGAGGGATTTTTCCGACCGACAAGCCGAGAGGGAGAGTGCCGATAATGTCAGTGCGGTTGTGATGATTGCTGATAAAATTCTTCTTTTCATACTGTCCTCCTTTCGCAGTAAGCAAATCGTGTACTGTATTCGCATATAATACAATTCAAAGCGTCTGATTGTCCACGGAATAATGTATTTTCTGATTAAATTATATAATATTTTCCCTCAAAGTCAATAAAAGTTACAAGATTGTAACCATTTTGTCGGCATCATGCAACCGCTTTTGCCGACCGCTGAGTTCAACGGGCGGCGGTGGCGTTTTTAATGACGATATTTCGGTTTTCTCTATTGACAAACTGCGTTGTGATGGATTATAATTATGTAAGGAGCGTGTAAGATTTTGCACGGTAAAATTCTATGAAGTTTTTTTAAAATAAGGAGAAAAGATATGGCATACATACTCGGTGTCGATATAGGTACGTCCGGTACAAAAACAGTGCTTTTCAGCGAGGACGGCACACCTGTTGCATCGGCGCTTTACGATTATCCTCTTTACACTCCCTGCAACGGCTATGCCGAGCAGGATCCTGCGGACTGGTGGAATGCCTGTGTGAACAGCATCCGTGACGTAGTTGCAAAGAGCGGAGTTCCCGCAGATGAGATAAAGGGCGTAGGCCTTTCGGGACAGATGCACGGACTTGTAATGCTCGACAAGGATAACAAGGTAATAAGAAACAGCATTATCTGGTGCGATCAGCGTACAGGCAAGGAAGTTGTCGAGATTACCGAAAAGGTAGGTCACGACAGACTTATCGCTATCACCGCAAACCCTGCTATAACAGGCTTTACAGCCGCAAAGATAATGTGGGTAAAGAATAACGAGCCTGAAAATTATGAAAAGTGCCGCCATATTCTTCTCCCCAAGGACTATATAAGATTTATGCTCACGGGCGAGTTTGCTACCGAGGTTTCAGACGCATCGGGTATGCAGCTGCTTGATATTCCCGGCAGATGCTGGTCTGACGAGGTGCTGACTAAGCTCGGTATCGACAAGTCACTTCTTGCCAAGGTTTACGAAAGCCCTGAGATAACAGGTACCGTTACAAAGGCTGTAGCGCAGGCTACAGGTCTTAAGGAGGGTACGCCCGTAGTCGGCGGTGCAGGCGATAATGCGGCTGCCGCTGTCGGAACAGGCGTAGTAGAGGACGGTAAGGCTTTCACGACTATCGGTTCAAGCGGCGTTGTGTTTGCTCATACTTCCGATATATCTATCGACCCCAAGGGCAGAGTACATACATTCTGCTGTGCTGTGCCGGGATGCTGGCACGTTATGGGCGTTACTCAGTCCGCAGGTCTGTCGCTCAAGTGGTTCAGGGATAATTTTGCGTGGAGCGAGATGGAAACAGCCGCTTCTATGGGCGTTGACCCGTACTACCTTATGGATAAGGAAGCCGACAGTGTGCCGATAGGCGCAAACAGACTGCTCTATATGCCTTATCTCAACGGCGAGAGAACACCTCACCTTGACCCCAACGTAAGAGGTGCATTTGTAGGTCTTTCCACAATGCACAAGAAGAAGGATATGCTCAGAGCCGTTATGGAAGGCGTTTCCTATTCACTGCGTGACTGTGTTGAGGTTATGCGTGAGATGAATATAAGCATTGATGATATGATGGCTTGCGGCGGCGGCGGAACATCACCGCTGTGGCGGCAGATGCTTGCAGATCTTTATGCCTGCAATGTAAAGACTACAGCAAACAAGGAAGGTCCCGCACTCGGCGTTGCACTTCTTGCGGCAGTAGGCGCAGGTATATACAGCTCTGTTCCCGAAGCGTGCAAAGCGGTAATCAAGCCCGAGAAGATACAGGAGCCTATTGCTGAAAACAGTGCCAAGTACGAAAAGGTATATGCGCTTTACAAGAAGCTGTATCCCGCTATGAAGGCAAACTTTGACGAGCTGGCTTCACTTGATGTATAATTTATAATATTGTCAGTAACGGAATACGGCTTTTGTGTGTTGCCGTAATCCGTAGGAATATTATGCTAAGTCCGGTTAACCGGAAAGGAGTACCTATGAAACTTTTTATCGACACAGCCAACGTTGATGACATCAGACGTGCCAATGATATGGGCATTATCTGCGGTGTTACCACAAACCCCTCTCTTATCGCAAAAGAGGGAAGAGATTTCAAGCAGGTAGTAAAGGAAATCACAGAAATCGTAGACGGTCCTGTTTCAGCCGAAGTAATTTCGCTTGAAGCAGACAAGATGGTTGAGGAGGCTCTGCCCCTTGCCGCAATACATAAGAATATCGTTATAAAACTCCCTATGTGCGAGGAGGGTCTTAAGGCCTGCAAGCAGCTTACCGCAAAGGGTATAAAGACAAACGTTACTCTTGTATTCTCAGCCGCTCAGGCACTTCTTGCCGCAAGAGCAGGCGCTACATTTGTAAGCCCGTTCCTCGGCAGACTTGACGATATAGGCATGGAAGGCATGAACCTTATCGAAGAGATCGTTGACATATTCAATGCACAGGGCATTGAAACAGAGATCATCGCCGCATCTATCCGTAACCCGATGCACGTTACACAGGCGGCAAGACTCGGATGTGATATTGCAACCGTTCCTATGAACGTACTTCTCCAGATGCTTAAGCACCCCCTTACCGACAACGGTATCGACAGGTTCCTTAAGGACTGGGAAGGATTCACTTCCAAGCAGAAGTAATTAAAGCCGCTCTGAGAGCGTGCTTAAAATAACCGAAAGGAAAAATGAAATGTACAGTAATTTAGTTGACACGATCGGCTTTCTCAAGGGAATAGATCCCGATGTTGCTGACGCAATGGACAAGGAGCTTGCCCGTCAGAAAAGAAATCTTGAGCTTATTGCAAGTGAGAATATCGTTTCTCCTGCTGTTATGGCGGCTATGGGAAGCGTTCTTACGAACAAGTATGCTGAGGGATACCCCGGCAAGCGTTATTACGGCGGATGCGAGGACGTTGATATAGTTGAGAATATCGCTATTGAACGTGCCTGCAAGCTGTTCGGAGCAAAGTATGCGAATGTACAGGCTCACTCCGGCGCACAGGCTAACACGGCGGTTTATTTTGCACTGCTGAATCCCGGCGACACGGTAATGGGTATGAGCCTTGCTCACGGCGGACACCTTACACACGGTTCTCCCGTAAACATTTCGGGCAAATACTTCAACTTCGTACCTTACGGACTTGATGAGGAAACCGGCAGACTGAATTACGACAATATACTTGCACTTGCAAAGGTACATAAGCCCAAGATGATTGTTGCGGGTGCGAGCGCATACCCCAGAGCAATTGATTTTGAAAAGCTCTCGGCTATTGCTAAGGAAGTTGGCGCATATCTTATGGTAGATATGGCGCACATTGCAGGTCTTGTTGCAGGCGGTCAGCATATGTCGCCCGTGCCTCATGCAGACGTTGTGACTACTACAACGCATAAGACACTGAGAGGACCTCGTGGCGGACTTATCCTTACAAATGACGAGGAGCTTGCAAAGAAGATCAACAAGGCTATATTCCCCGGCATACAGGGCGGACCTTTAATGCACGTTATCGCCGCTAAGGCTGTATGCTTCGGCGAGGCACTGAAGCCCGAATTTACCGAATATGCAAAGCAGATTGTAAAGAACGCATCCGTTCTTGCCGATTCTCTGCTTGAAAAGGGATTCAATCTTGTATCGGGCGGTACAGACAACCACCTTATGCTTGTTGACCTTCAGCCTTTCAATATCACGGGTAAAGAGCTTGAGAAGAAGCTCGACGAGGTGTATATCACAGTTAACAAGAATGCTATACCCAACGATCCTCAGAGTCCTTTCGTAACGAGCGGCGTGCGCATCGGTACACCTGCGGTTACGACAAGAGGATTAAAGGAAGACGATATGAAGCAGATTGCACAGTGCATCTATCTTACTGCGACCGACTTTGACAACAGTGCCGACAAGGTAAGAGAAGCAGTAACTGAGATCTGCAGGAAGTACCCTCTGTACGAATAATTGTATATAAGCGAGAACGAGAGATTGATTCCCTCGTTTTCGTGTTGTATAAAATATCGGTTAATTGTTGAATATAGAAAGGAATTTGTAAATGACAGCATCTGCAAGAGATATTATTTTTAATCACTCGGAGAGAGTAGCTCCGCTCGGACTTATTGCTATACCCGGTTCTGAGGAGCTTGGCAAGAAGGTCAACGATTACCTTGTAACATGGTCAAGGGAAGCAGGCTACGATTATGATAATTTTCTCATTGAGAACGAATGCCCCAGATTTTCTTCCGGTGACGGTAAGGCTCTTATCAAGAACACTGTAAGAGGTTATGATGTTTATATTATTGCCGATTTCGGCAACTACAGCCTTGAATATCCGCTGTTCGGCAGAATGAACCGTATGTCGCCTGACGATCACTTCCAGAACCTCAAGCGTATCATACAGGCTATCGGCGGTAAGGCTCACCGTATCAACGTTATCACACCTATACTTTACGGCGGAAGACAGCACAGAAGAAACTACAGAGAGTCGCTTGACTGTGCTGTAGCGCTTCAGGAGCTTCAGAATATGGGCGTTTCCAATATCATTGCGTTTGACGCTCACGACCCCAGAGTATGCAACGCAGTTCCTCTGATGGGCTTTGATAATATAATCCCCACATATCAGGTGCTGAAGGCTCTGTTCAAGTATGTAAATGACTTCAAGATGGATAAGGATCATTTTATGGTTGTCAGCCCCGATGAAGGTGCGCTCAACAGAAATATGTACTATTCATCTGTACTGGGTGTAGATCTCGGTATGTTCTATAAAAGACGTGACTATTCTCAGGTAGTGAACGGTCGTAACCCTATCGTAGCTCACGAATATCTCGGTAACTCGGTAGAGGGCAAGGACGTGTTCATTGCGGACGATATTATTTCATCGGGCGAATCTATGCTTGATATTGCTATCGAGCTTAAGAAGCGTAGCGCAAAGAGAATTTTTGCATATGCGACATATCCTATCTTCACAAACGGTCTTGAAGCGTTTGACAAGGCCTATGCCGACGGTAAGATCGACTATGTGTTCGGTACAAACCTTTCCTACAGAACGCCCGAACTGCTCAGCAGGGAATGGTTCTGCGAGGTTGACGTGTCGAAGTATCTGTCATATCTGATTATGGCTCTTAACCACGATATGTCTATCAGCAAGGTAATTGATCCTCACCAGAAGATAAGCGCTTTACTTGAAAAGCACAAGAACGACTGATAAGGTAATATGGTATTTCAGCCTCCGCTCTGTGACGGGCGGAGGCTTATATTTTACAGGAGATGAATTATGCCGTTAGCAGATAGAATACGTCCTTCAACGCTCGATGAGGTTGTTGGACAAAGGCACATCTTAGCGCAGGGAAAACCGCTTTACAATATCATCAGCAGGGGAAAGATACCCAATATGATATTCTACGGGCCGTCGGGAGTGGGTAAAACCACGGTGGCAAATATTATCGCCCAAAAAACAAGTATGAGTCTGTACAGGCTGAACGGTACTCAGGCATCGACATCGGACATAAAGGATGTTGTTGCAAATTTAGGGACATTCGGTGCGGCAGGCGGAATTCTGCTATTCCTTGACGAGATACAATATCTCAATAAAAAGCAGCAGCAGACACTGCTCGAATATATCGAGAGCGGAGAAATAACGCTGATCGCATCTACGACGGAGAATCCGTATTTCTATGTATACAGTGCTGTTCTTTCACGCTGTACCGTATTTGAATTCAAGCAGGTGACGGCGGAGGATATACTTCCTGCGGTGGAACGTGCATTCAGGCTTATGGGCGAGGAGATGCACACGCAGTTCACGCTTGAGGAAGGCGTTGTAAGCCATATTGCTTACGGCTGCGGCGGTGATGTGAGAAAGGCGGCGAATACGGTTGAGCTTTGCTGTCTTTCGAGCGAGGGCGATACGGTGACGATGGAAACCGCAAAGCTGCTTACGCAGAAGAGCAGTATGAACTACGACCGTGACGGCGATCATCATTATGATATTCTGTCGGGGCTGCAGAAGTCGATAAGAGGCTCGGATGAAAATGCGGCGCTTCATTATGCGGCACGTTTGCTTGCGGCAGGTGATATTACCTCGCTTTGCAGGCGGCTTCTTGTTATAGCAAGCGAGGATATAGGGCTTGCGTATCCTATGGCGGTGCCGATAGTGAAGGCTTGCGTTGACAGTGCGTTACAGCTTGGGCTTCCTGAGGCGAGGATACCGCTCGGTGAAGCGGTCGTCCTGCTTGCGACATCGCCGAAGTCCAACAGTGCGTATCTCGGTATAAATGCCGCTATGCAGGATGTCGAGGACGGCAAAACAGGAGATATACCCCGACAGCTTCAGAACAAGCATTATGACGGAGAGGGCAATGCGGTGAAGGGTCAGCATTATCTTTATCCGCATGACTATCCGGATCATTATGTAAAACAACAGTATCTGCCTGACGCTATAAAGGACAGGGTCTATTATACGTTCGGCGATAACAAATTCGAACAGCAGTCAAAGGTGTATTGGGATAAGATAAAAGGGAAGAAGTAAAAGAATCCGACAGCGTTACTTGCTGTCGGATCTTTTCTTGCATGGCTTATTTGTAAAGCTGACGTATAGCTGATTTATCCCGATATATAAAACAAATATCCCAAACAGCTTTCGCAGAACAGCTACATCCGTAATTCCTGCGACATAGCTTCCGACAACGGCACAGGGAAGTCCGAGTATAAGATATTTCCCCACAAGCTTTAAGTCTGTCAGCTTGTTTTTAATGTGTATGACAAGGGAGAGCAGTGCAATTGGGAGGAAGAAAAGAAGGTTTATGCCTTGCGCAATATCCTGCGGTATTTCAGTGAATACCGAAAGATACACGAGCAGAATGAAGCCTCCGCCAAGCCCCATTGACGCAGTGGCTCCGGTGAGTATTCCCACTAAAATATTCATAATATCATCCTCACTCCGCTTGCGATCATAAGCAGACCGAATATTATCCTTATCAGCCTGTCGGGAATTTTTCCGAGAAGAAAAGAGCCGAGTATCGCACCGATAAGACCGTAGGGTATATATTCCCACGCTGTGCCGAAATCCAGTTTCCCGTTCATTAAATATATAACGGCGGTGACAAGGCTCAGTACGAATATCAGGGCGACCGAGGAAGCGTGGGCGTTTTTCGGCTCTGTGCCGTTTTTCTCAAAGGCAGGCACGGCGACAGTTCCGCCGCCTGAGCCGAACAGACCGTTCAGAAAGCCGCAAATCGAGCCGTAAAGCAGATGGGCGTGCTTTCCTGTGCGGTCGTATTTTCGTTTACGTTTACTGTTCATAGAGATAGCTTTCGCAGAAAAAAGCGGATTATGCAAAATGAAAAGCCGTACTGTTTTTAAGCAGTACGGTTCAGATTGTAGAAAAAGTCTTTTGCTTGATGTACTTCTGTTATATTGTTCAGTTGTGCCTACGATAGTAAACTACTGATAGTTCTTTTTGTCGGACAGCACTTCTCGGGTTCGCTATTCGAATCAATGCACTTGTCAATATTAACGAGGGAGAGAACCAAAGAGACTAGGTGCAAGTCTGAGCCTCGCTTACGCAAGGCTCGTGCACTCCGCTAAAGCTCCGCTGGACTTGACAGCCCAGTGAAGCAAAGCGAAACGTCCGAGTGCTTGCGTAAGCAAGACTCAGCCCTATACTCTTAGGTTCTCTCCCTCGTGGCTCCCTCTTTCCTTACTCACACCCCCACCCCGTCGGGGTGTTGGATAAACTCGAAAAACCACCCGAACATTGTATATCCTGTTAATGCAGGGACGCTTAACGCTACACGTCCGCAGGTTAATACATATATCTTAGGTTAGTGGCGTTTTTTTGAAGAGTCAATGTTAGAGCAGTTGCACCGGTATACTCACGAAATTATTAATGCCTTGTCGGTACGGAAACTGTTTTAAGCAGTGTTGGCGATATGTTTTACGGTACAGCTTTAATAATCAGTCTGTCGAAAAACCTATATATTTTTTGAAAATGAGTGTTTAGCGTTGCTTACCAAAAGTTTTGTAGGACGCAAAGCCCACAAAGCGTTCTTATAGGGATAGAGAATTTGCTCTGTTTTTCATATAAACAGGCTTGTTTTATAAGCAAAGCCGTACTGTTTTTAAGCAGTACGGCTGTAATTTTTAAGACCACCTTGCCGTGGTATGACGATGAAACCCGCACATAAAGTACGGTGGGTAACTTTCCCCCGATTGTTTCACGCTCCCTTCTTCCGCAGGGCGGGAGGTCTGCAATCCGCAAACGGAGAGAAATCCCTATTAAAGAGTGTCGGATCATATGAAATCATACTGAAGCGAACAAGGCAGTGTATTAACTTTTATTCTTCCTCTTCGTCAAGTTCCTCAAACACGTTGAAGAATTCCTTGGCTACACGGTCGTATTCCTTATCGTCATCTATTGTTGACAGGTAAACCTCATCGTTCTTGTTTACTTCCTTCAGGATAACGTAAACGTCGCTGTCGGCGTTCTCGTCTTCTTCTTCGGGAATAACGGCGCAGTATGAGCAACCGTCAACCTCAATGCGTCCGATAAGCTCAAATGTAACGGTATCGCCGTTTTCGTCCTCGAGGTCTATATACTCGGCAGTGTCTAAGTCGTTGTCTGTGATGTTTTCGATTTCTGACATTGTTTATTCCTTCCTTTTCCGAGGACCGTTTCAAGACCTCTGTTCTGTATATAATTTTACACGAAACCAAAGGTGTTGTCAAGAGGTATTTTATGATTTTCTCACAATACTATTCCTGTAGCGGTAAACTTCCTTAAAATAGCAAATCGACGTATTTATAAGTTATAAACATAGCTTAAATACGCCGATATTGTGTAAACTGTGTAACTATGTGACTAATATACAAAACATCAATGTGCAATTTGTACAGTTTTCATTCAGAAAAGTGTTGACTTATGCCTTTTGATGTGTTATCATATAGACAAGGAAAAGGAAAGTTCCCCAGACAGAATAAAACATCTTCATGCTGACTATTTAACACGATAAAGAGGGTTTTATTCAACATATATACGATTCGGAAACCGTATATAAATAAAGTCGGATAGGAGGCGAGTCCAATGGGTCAGGAAAAAAGTGAGTCACAGCAGTCTGTTGAGGCTCGCAACATAAAGTAAGAAGTGAATAGTACGATGACAATACTCATACGGTACTCATCAACACACATAATAAAAGGGTTTTGACCTTTAATTGCGAGTAAAACGGCTACCGGGACATAGAAAACAAGAAACCTTATAGCGATTTGAAAAATCGCAGATTTCCGCAAAAGCGTTTATTATATACAGCTTTCAAGGTAAATACAGGTAAGGTGATTGAGATGTACAGTTCAAGACATTCAAAGAGGCAGTTCTACTGATAACAGCTTAATATCCTGCATCGGCAGAAGTCGATACAGAGGATAAAAAGAGCAGCTGATAAAGCTGAAAGAAGCTGATTTGAGCTCTTAAGGATGTGTTTCAAATGGTAATATACGCTGACTGCATAATAAAGCATCAAAGAAAGGTGCTTAACGAAGAAAGACAGTGAGGTATAGTCCAATGTACTGACAACGTACAGGTAGTATAAACTACGAAATAATATAAAAGTCGGTTAAGTTTAACGGCAGACAGGAAGTTGGTAGGATGATACCACGATGATGGCTGCAGAATATGCGAAGAACGCATAAAGCAAGGCAGTAAGCCGATAACCGATTCGACAATTGAATATAACAATAACGGACGGGCTTTGGAGTATGTGTTGCTTCAAAGCCCGTTTTGATTGCACACATAACTTGCACTTACCGACAAAAAGTGGTATAATCAGAAAAACTCTGATTAAGGAGATTACTATGATAAAATTACCGAAGATGTATACAGCAAATTCAATTAAAGCGATGCACGAGAAGCTTAACCTTGATGCACAAACAGTAATGCTGTTATATGATTATTTTGATGCGTTTTCAAATTTTTATGAGATGTTACCTTTGAAAGACGCATATAAGATAATCAAAAAACAAAATGATAAATTAAAGCTGACGGAAGAAGATTTTATTGCTTTTTCTGAGATAGCAAGGCACGAGGAGCATTTCTATTTTATACTCGGCAGTGAAGAGACGGACAAGAACAGAAAAAAGAGTAAGCCGATGGAAAGAACAATCGTAAACGAATCGTTGGTGCTTATTGACGAAATATTTTATAAAATGATGGTCACTTCTCAGAAAGGCAAGCCACTATTTGTTCCGGAGAAAAATAAGCTGCTCAGATATGTTGATGATTCTTTTATAGAAGAAAATGAGTATACAACGGCACTGTATGATTTCTTTGCGAATAATATGAAATTAGGCGAGTCAGATGCATGGGATACTGTCGGTGATTGTATTCTGGAAATAAAAAACGGTGAAAATCCTCTTGAAGAAGTACTCAGCTATCTTGATTATCGCAAACTTTTGCCGGAGGAGAAAAATTTAAGTGAGTTGATAGGCGTTATATCACGTTTGAATAACTTTACAAGAACACCGGTAAATCGTGGATTTACACCTGTTGAACTTAATCAACTCGGCGGCGGTCTGTCTGCCGACAGCATAGTTTTTGAGGAAGATGATCTGATACCGCAAGCCGTTTTTAATTCAAACAGCTAATCGTCAAAACAGTAAACAGGATAATTATAAAGCAAGCCGTTGACGCACATACAGCGCCAACGGCTTGCTTTTGTTGTCAGTATATTTCCTGTTCAAGATTTCCGGTCATATCGTCATCGAAAAATCCGTAATGGTTATCTTAAGTTGTTTGCAGGGAACGGGAACGTGTGCAAATTCTGTCGGAAAAGTGCAGTTTTTGAATAATTGCTTGACTATCTCTTTTCAGAATGTTAATCTTTATTCAGCCTTTAAATCGGCTTATATATTGAATAAGGAGCATAGGAAAAAATTACAGTTTTCGTTCAGGCAAAATTAGCTGTAACATAAAATATAAGCATATAAATAAAACTTTTTATAAAAAACGGAGATACCGTCTACAGCTAAAAGTAACCACAGACGATCTGACGGATTTTGCGGTTGTTGGTAAAGCGCCGTAAGATTCAACTGCGAGGAGGTAAATATGTATAAGAAATCAGGTTCTAAACTGAAAACAATCGCACTTCTTATCAGAGTGTTCGGTTTTATAGTAGCATTAGCTTCCGCTATAGCTTGCTGGAGCATAGCAGGGAATATCAGCAGTTACAATGAAACTTTAAAGAGCGTTATGATAGGTGCAGGATTCGAGATAGGTATTATAATAATTGTTCCTGTTCTTATCGGTTCGCTTATACTTGAAGGATTCGGCGATCTGATAGTTCTTACGGATGACAATAACGAATGCCTTAGAAAAATGGCAGGTCTTCCTGCTAAACAGATGGTTAATGTGCCTAATACTTATTACAATAACAATGCGGTTAATCCCACAAGTACAGCTTACAATAACAATGCGGTTAATCCCGCAAGTACAGCAGGTACGGCAAATGCCCAGAATTCTTCAGGCACCTGGGTTTGCGCAAAATGCGGTAAGGTTAATAATTCAAGAGGAGATTTCTGCGTAGGCTGCGGAGTAAGAAAGCCTTTCCTTTAATCCAATCGAAATTTACGGCGGATGTATTTCTGCGGTGTATCGAATGTGCGTGGCACATATTGATTTTGCGTGTTCCTTATTCAATAAATGCGAAAACGGCGTACTGAAAATGTACGTCGTTTTTGCAATTTCGCTTATTCGATTTTTGAAGCGGCACATTGCTATTAGTAAAAATAAAATTTTTACTATCGTTTATTCCCGACCGTCCCACTATCCTGCATATATCCGGAACTATAAAAAGCGGGTATTGAAGCGGCACATTGCTATTAGTAAAAATAAAATTTTTACCATCATTCAATCCCGACCGTTTTGCTATCTTGCATATATCCGGAACATATAAAAAGGTCGGAACAGTCAGCGGCGACCCGCCGCAAGGTCGGAACAGTCGGCGGCGACCCGCCGCCTTAGTAGCCGTATTCGTCGGAGATGAGGATTACTTTTATTCTGTCCTTGTCACGCTGATGAGCCATTATGACATAATCGTTGCAAATCCTGTCGGGGCTTAAGCAGTGCGCACATCTGCCTGTCTTTGCACAGGGGGTGTTTCTGCCGAGCCTTACGCAGTTTGCGGGAGATGCAATCGTTTCAAGACGGTCAACGGCTGAGTGGAGGTCTGTTACAATCTTGTTTAAGCCGGCAACAATGATTACCTGCTTCGGTCCGAATATCATAGCGGCTACACGGTTGCCGGTGCCGTCTACGTTGTATAATTCGCCGTATTCGGTTATCGCATTAGTGCTTGCAAAGTAGGTGTCGGCTGAAAAAGCCTTCCTGTAAAGGTCGTTTACCTCATCGGGAGAGAGCTTTTCACGGTCAATGTAGATACCGCTGTAGTTTTCGTTCAGAAAATCCTGAATGCCGGTTTCTTTAAGCGTCATTGTTCCGCCGGAAACTATCAGCTTGTCGTCCTTTATAAGCTCCTTTATTATCTCCTTCGCCTCGTCGGGAGTATCGACAAGATAACCCTTCATATTGTTCTTTTCGAGGGCGGATATTACCTTTTCCGCTCTTTTTTTGAGTGCGGCTTTTACATTTTCGTTCATATCATCAGTTCCTTTCGTCATTTTGTGCGGTATGACCGCTGTATAAGATAAATATAACATATTTCGCAAAAAAGTCAAGAATAGTGATAGACATTTAAAGCTGAATGTGCTATAATTGACTATAAGCAGAGTTGTGAACTGCGGTTTATGAAGATACGATATAAAACGGTAATATTCCGATAAATAGAAAGGAACATAATATGGAAATATTAAAACTCAATGCGCCCTGCAAGGATTATATCTGGGGCGGTAACAGATTAAGAGAGGAATACGGCAAGGTATCAGACGCTGATAAGATAGCTGAGAGTTGGGAGCTGTCCTGCCATAAGGACGGTCAGAGCGTTATCGCAAACGGCAAGGATAAAGGCAAGACGCTTTCCGAGTATGTAGCGGAAAACAAGAATGCACTCGGTACAGCCTGCGGCAGATTCGAGTATTTCCCCATACTTATAAAGCTTATTGACGCAAAGGATAATCTGTCTGTACAGGTACACCCCGACAACGATTATGCTATGCGTGTCGAGGGCGAGTACGGCAAGACGGAAATGTGGTATATCGTTGACTGCGAGGAAGGCTCACAGCTGATCTACGGCTTTGATAAAGAAATTTCAAGAGAAGAATTTGCGGACAGAATAAAGAACAATACCTTACTTGAGGTCACTAACAATGTTCCCGTACATAAGGGAGATGTGTTCTTCATCGAGTCGGGTACGCTCCACGCAATCGGCAAGGGCATACTTATTGCCGAGATTCAGCAGAACAGCAATACGACATACAGAGTATATGACTACGGCAGAGTAGGCAAGGACGGAAAGCCCAGAGAGCTTCATATAGAAAAGGCTATAGACGTTACTGAGCTTTGCCCTCCGAAATATGATACAAAGCCTCAGGGCAAGCCTGTAAAGATAGACGGCGGCGAGGAAACATTGCTCCGCAGCTGTGAATATTTCGATGTTCATAAAATCAAGGTTTCAGGAACAGTAACGCTTGACGCAGACGAAAAGTCGTTTATGTCGGTTCTGGTGCTTGACGGCAACGGTAAAATTGGTGAGCTTGACGCAAAGAAGGGCGACAGCTTCTTTGTTCCTGCGGGCTACGGCAGATTTACTCTTACGGGTAATCTTGAGGTAATTCTTTCTGATATAGTTTAAGACTTGTGTTTTGAAAGGTTAAAGGGGATATATGAAGTATTATATCGGCGTTGACATTGGCGGTACAAATATCAAGGCAGGAGTGGTTGACGAGAACGCACAGCTCGTTTCGAAAATATCGCTCAAGACAAATGCGGCAGACGGTTATAAAAGCGTTCTTGCGGTAATCATCGACGCTGTTGAACAGGCTGTACAGCTTTCGGGCGAGGACATTGACAGGATAAAGACTATCGGCGTCGGCTGTCCGGGAACTATGGATAACGAAAACGGCACGGTGCTGTATTCGAACAATCTGCACTGGGAGAACGTTCCGCTTGCAAAGGATCTTGCAGAACATTTCGGCAAGCGTATCATCCTTGAAAATGACGCTAATGTTGCGGCATACGGCGAGTATCTTGCAGGTGCGGCAAAGGGTGCGAAAAACGCTGTAGTGCTGACGCTCGGAACTGGTGTTGGCGCAGGTATAATTATTAACGGCGAGATATACAGCGGCTCGAACAACGCAGGCGGCGAGATAGGTCATACTGTTATCGAGGTTGACGGTGCGCCGTGTACCTGCGGAAGAAACGGCTGTTTTGAGGCTTATTCTTCGGCTACGGGACTTGTCCGTATGACGAGGGAAATGATTGAGAAATATCCGAGCGGACGGCTTCACGAAATGGTTGACCGTGACGGGAAAATTTCAGCAAGAACTGCGTTCAATGCCGCTAAGCTGGGCGACCCTGAGGGAAGGGAAGTTGTTGATAAATATATCAAGTATCTTGCCTGTGGCATTACGAATGTGATAAACGTATTCCAGCCTGATATTCTCTGTATCGGCGGAGGAGTATGCAACGAAGGCGATAATCTGCTTATACCGCTGAAAGCACTGATTGCAAAGCAGATCTACTCAAAAAACAATGCTAAGAATACCGAGATAGTAATCTGCACACTTGCAAATGAAGCAGGTATGATCGGCAGTGCCATGCTCGGCAGAAAATAAAAACACTTTTTTTCAAAGGAAAGGACAGTAAAAATGAGAAGTGATCTTATCAAGAGCGGCGTAGACAGAACACCGCACAAAGCCTTACTGAAGGCACTGGGTGTAACAGACAGCGAGATGCACAAGCCGTTTATTGCCGTTGTATGTGCGGCAAGCGACTATGTTCCCGGTCATGCGCATCTGCACGAAATATCAAGACAGGTAAAGGACGGTATCAGAAACGCAGGCGGCGTTCCTTTTGAATTCTTCACCATCGGCGTGTGCGACGGCCTTGCAATGAACCACAGAGGCATGAGATATTCTCTTGCATCCCGTGAGCTTATCTGCGACAGCATCGAGGTTATGCTGACGGCGCATCCTCTTGACGGTATCGTATTTATACCGAACTGCGACAAGATAGTTCCCGGTATGATAATGGCTGCCGCAAGAATGAATCTCCCCTCTATTTTTGTAAGCGGCGGTCCTATGAACCCCGGCAGAGTACAGGGCAAGAGAGTAGGATATAACGAGATATACGAAGCTATCGGTCAGTATTCCAACGGCACTATAGGAGATGATGTTCTTCTTGACTACGAGAATAATGCTTGTCCTACCTGCGGCTCATGTTCGGGTATGTACACGGCGAACTCAATGAACTGCCTTACAGAAGCAATCGGCCTTTCGATGCCGAAGTCGGGTACAGAGCCTGCTGTAAATGCCGCTCGCCGCAGACTTGCAAAGGAAACGGGCGAAAGAATAGTTGAACTTGTAAAGCAGAACATCTGCGCTAAGGATATTATCACAAAGAAGAATATGATGAACGCACTCGCTACCGATATGGCAATCGGTGCTTCCTCAAACACGGTCCTTCATCTTCTTGCTATCGCACACGAGGCAGGAGTAGACATTTCTCTTGACGATATTGACAACAAGAGCAAGACAACACCTCAGCTTTCAAAGCTTAATCCTGCAAGCGATATATTCATAACAGACCTTAACGATGTAGGCGGTATCCAGTCGGTTATCAAGGAGCTTGCAAAGGGCGGTCACGTTGATACAAGCGTTCTTACTGTTTCGGGTACACAGGCTGACAGAATCGCCAAGGCTCCGAATGCAGACGGTACAATAATCCACACCTGCGAGAATCCTATCAGAAAAGACGGCGGTCTTGCAATACTCAGCGGTAACCTTGCAGAAAACGGCTCTGTTGTAAAGCAGGGTGCTGTCAAGCCCGAAATGATGGACTTCACAGGTACTGCGAAGGTATTTGACGGCGAACAGGCTGCTTGTGACGCTATCCTCAATAACGTTATCATCCCCGGTGACGTTGTTGTTATCCGCTATGAAGGCCCCAAGGGTGGTCCCGGTATGCCTGAGATGCTTGCTCCTACGGCGGCTATTGTCGGCAAGGGTCTTGACGGAAGCGTTGCTCTTATCACAGACGGACGTTTCAGCGGTGCCAGCAGAGGTGCGGCGGTAGGTCACGTTTCTCCCGAGGCGGCTGACGGCGGACTTATAGCTTACGTTGAAAACGGAGATAAGATACATATCAATATACCTGCAAGAAGCATTGAACTTCTCGTTGACGATGAAACGATAGCACAGCGTAAGGCTAAGGGCGTAAATGCTCCCGTAAGACAGCTTGACGGTTATCTCAAGCGTTACGCAAAGCTTGTTACAAGCTCGAATACAGGCGCTGTATTTGAAGACTGATATGCTAATTTAATACTGTTCAGCAAAGGCTGTGTATTTAGGTACACAGCCTTGCGGTGATATTGATGACAGAAGGGGGCGGTAGCTATCGCTCATAATGATAATATGCACGCAGGACACAGGGAGCGTATGATAAGCCGCCTTAAAGAGTTCGGCAGTGAGGGGTTTCAGTCGCACGAACTGCTTGAAATGATGCTGTACAGCTCTTTTAAGCAGTGTGACACAAACCCGATAGCGCACAGGCTTATTGACAGATTCGGAACGCTCAGCGGTGTGTTCTCCGCAAGCGAAAACGAGCTGTGCGAGGTCGAGGGTGTAGGCAGGTCTACCGCTCAGATGATAATCGTACTTCGTGCGAACATAGAGCGTATGCTGTCGGAGAGCGTTCAGAAGGGCGAGATGCTCGGCGCATCGGGAGCGGTAAAGGACTATTGTATGGGGCTTTTCCGCTTTGTAGATACCGAACAGCTGAGAATGATATTTCTCGACAGCGAGTATTGTTTTATGTCGCAGGAAATAATAAGCACGGGTGCGCTTGAACAGGTGCGGCCGGATATAATGAGATTGCTTGAAAAGGCAGTGCAGAAAAGATGTCCTATAGTCGTTATGACGCATAACCATCCGAGAGGCAGTGAAATGCCGTCTACGGAGGATAAGATAATGACGAGAAATCTTTTCAATCTTCTTGAAAAGGCAGGAATTTATCTTGCCGACCACGTTATAGTCGGTATGCACGGCAGTCTGTCTATGCGTGAGAACGGTATTCTTCCTGATATATGGAACGATTTTTAAGGAGCTAAAATGGACAAGTTCGTATTAAAATCAAATTATAAGCCGATGGGCGATCAGCCGCAGGCTATAGACAGCCTTGCAAACGGTGTGCTTGACGGCGATAAGGAACAGGTTCTGCTCGGAGTTACCGGTTCGGGAAAAACCTTTACTATGGCAAATATTATCGAAAAGGTCAACCGTCCCACGCTTATCCTTGCGCATAACAAGACGCTTGCCGCACAGCTGTGCAGTGAGTTCAAGGAGTTTTTCCCGGATAATGCTGTCGAATATTTTGTAAGCTATTACGACTACTATCAGCCTGAGGCGTATATTCCGTCAACCGATGCCTATATCGAAAAGGACAGTGCGATAAACGATGAGATAGACCGCCTGCGACACTCGGCGACAGCGGCTCTTGCAGAGCGCAGAGATGTAATTATCGTTGCCAGTGTAAGCTGTATCTACAGCTTGGGCAGTCCGGAGGATTACCGTGAGAATATGCTTTCTATCCGTGAGGGTCAGGAGCGAAGCCGTGACGATATAATAAAAAGGCTTGTCGAAATACAGTATGAACGCAACGATATGAATTTCATCCGTAACAAGTTCAGGGTAAGAGGCGATGTGCTTGAGGTTTTCCCTGCCGGAAGTACGTCCGACAAGGCGATAAGGATAGAATTTTTCGGTGATGAGATAGACAGAATATCCGAGATAGATATAGTGACAGGCGAGGTGAAACGCCGCTTTTCGCACGTTGCCATTTTCCCTGCGTCACATTACATCGTAAGCAAGGCAAGGCTTGAAAATTCGCTTACCGAGATAGAAAACGAAATGGAAGAACGTGTTAAATTCTTCACCGATAACCATAAGCTGATAGAGGCGCAGAGGATAGAGCAGAGAACACGCTATGATATGGAAATGCTCCGTGAGATAGGAACGTGCAAGGGAGTTGAGAACTATTCACGGGTGCTTGCAGGAAGAGCGCCGGGCAGCTCGCCCATAACTCTTATGCACCATTTTCCGAAAGATTTTCTTATGTTCATTGACGAGAGCCACGTTACATTGCCACAGGTAAGAGGTATGTACGGCGGCGACTTTGCACGAAAGAAAAACCTTGTGGATTACGGCTTCCGTCTGCCGTCTGCGTATGATAACCGACCGATGAATTTTGACGAGTTTACCTCGATGATAAATCAGGTCATTTATGTTTCGGCTACACCGGGTGAATACGAAAAGAGCCACGCTGTGAACACAGCCGAGCAGGTCATACGTCCTACGGGTCTGCTCGATCCGATAATCGAGATAAAGCCTGTTGCGGGACAGATAGAGGATCTTTATTCCGAAATAAACGAGCGTACCAAAAAGGGCGAGTGCGTGCTTATCACTACGCTTACAAAGAAAATGGCTGAGGATCTGACGGCTTATTACGAAAAGCTCGGCGTGAAGATACGCTATATGCACCACGATATTGATTCTATCGAACGTATGGAGATAATAAGAGATCTGCGTATGCACGTCTTTGATGTGCTTGTCGGAATAAATCTTCTGCGTGAGGGTCTTGACTTGCCGGAGGTATCGCTTGTTGCGATACTTGACGCAGATAAAGAGGGCTTTTTACGAAGCGAAACCTCACTTATACAGACTATAGGCAGGGCGGCAAGAAATGCCGAAGGCAAGGTCATAATGTATGCCGATACGGTTACGGACAGTATGGAAAAGGCAGTGACCGAAACCAACCGCCGCCGTGAGATTCAGATGAAATATAACGAGGAACACGGCATCACGCCAAAGACTATAGTAAAGGATGTAAGGGCGGTGCTGGAAATATCGTCCGGCAAGGATAAGGGCAAAAAGAGAAAATACACCAAGGCAGAGCGTGAGGCGCTTATCAAACAGTATACCGCAGAGATGAAGAATGCGGCAAAGCTGCTTGACTTTGAACACGCCGCATATCTGCGTGACAAGATAAAGGAGCTTCAGGAAAGCAAGTAAGCTGTTGACGGAGATGACAAAAGAAAATGGGAATAGATAAAATAATCATCAAGGGTGCAAGAGAGCATAATCTGAAGAATATTGATATAGAACTGCCCCGTGACAAGTTGATAGTTATGACGGGACTTTCGGGATCGGGAAAGTCATCGCTTGCATTCGATACTATTTATGCGGACGGTCAGAGAAGGTATATCGAGAGCCTGTCATCATATGCAAGAATGTTCCTCGGACAGATGGAAAAGCCCGATGTTGACAGCATAGAGGGATTATCTCCCGCTATATCAATAGACCAGAAAACAACCTCGAAAAACCCCCGTTCCACTGTCGGAACGGTAACGGAGATATACGACTATCTCAGACTGTTGTATGCAAGAGTAGGCATTCCGCACTGTCCTGTCTGCGGTAAAGAGATAAGACAGCAGACGGTGGATCAGATAGTTGACAAGGTAATGGAACTGCCCGAGCGGACAAAGTTTCAGATCTTATCGCCAATAGTAAGAGGCAGAAAGGGCGAATACCGCAAGGAACTTGAGGACCTTGTAAAGCAGGGCTACGCAAGAGTGCGTATTGACGGGATAATCTACGATCTTTCCGAGCAGATAAAGCTTGACAAGAACAAGAAGCATAATATAGAAGTCGTTGTGGACCGTCTTGTTATGAAAGAGGATATAAAGTCACGTTTATCCGACAGCCTTGAGGTTGCGGGAAATCTTTCGGGCGGACTTATTCTTATAGATGTAATTGACGGCGAGGAACTGAGTTTTTCGCAGAACTATGCCTGCCCGGAACACGGAGTAAGCATAGAGGAGCTTGTGCCGAGAATGTTCTCGTTCAACAATCCCTTCGGCGCTTGTCCCACCTGCACAGGTCTCGGAATTTTCAGAAGGATAGATGTAGACCTGATTTTACCTAACCGTGATCTTACTATCCGTGAAAATGCAATAAAGGCGAGCGGCTGGAAGTATGCGGACGGAACTATAGCGCAGATGTATTTTGACGCTGTTGCAAACGAATACGGTTTCAGCGTGGATCAGCCTGTAAAGAAACTGACAAAGGAACAGTTAGATGCGGTGCTTTACGGTACGGGCGAAAAGAAGATTAAGGTCGTGCGCAGTAAAGAGCAGGGCGGCGGTGTCTATATGACGGCGTTCGAGGGCGTAGTAAACAACCTTGAAAGACGCTATAAGGAAACAACAAGCGTATATTCAAGAGAGGATATAGCTCAGTATATGGGCGATGCGGTGTGTCCCGACTGTCACGGTCAGCGACTGAAAAAGGAGGCTCTTTGCGTTACCGTATGCGGTAAGAATATCAACGAATTCTGTGATATGAGCATCAGCAAAGCACTTGAATTTGTCAAAAGCATAAAGCTGTCGGAACGTGATATGATGATAGCAAGTCAGATACTGAAAGAAATCAAGGAACGTCTGGGATTTCTGAGCAGCGTCGGACTTGAATATCTGACATTATCAAGAACGGCAGGTACTCTTTCGGGCGGTGAAAGTCAGCGAATAAGGCTTGCAACCCAGATAGGCAGCAGTCTTATGGGAGTGCTGTATATCCTTGACGAGCCGAGCATAGGACTTCATCAGAGGGATAACGACAAGCTTATCGCAACGCTGAAAAGACTGCGTGACCTCGGAAATACGCTTATAGTCGTTGAGCATGATGAGGATACTATGAGGGCGGCGGATTTTATCGTTGACATAGGTCCCGGCGCAGGTGTTCACGGCGGTGAGGTTATCTGTGCAGGCACGCTTGACGATATAATGAAGTGCGAGCGTTCGATAACAGGGCAGTATCTTACGGGAAAATTAAAGATAGAAGTACCCGAAAAACGCAGAAAGCCCACTAAGAAATGGCTGAAGATAACAGGCTGCCGTGAAAATAATCTGAAGAACATTACGGTAAAAGTACCGCTCGGAATATTCACCTGCATTACGGGCGTATCGGGCAGCGGCAAGAGCTCGCTTGTAAACGAGATAATCTATAAGCACCTTGTTGCAAAGCTGAACCGTGCAAGAATAAAACCCGGTGCATTCGATACATTCGAGGGTACGGAGTATCTTGACAAGGTAATAGCTATCGACCAGTCGCCGATAGGCAGAACGCCGAGGAGCAACCCAGCGACCTATACGGGTGTATTCAACGATATAAGAGAGCTGTTCGCATCGACCAATGACGCAAAGATGAGGGGCTATACAAGCGGAAGATTTTCATTCAATGTAAAGGGCGGTCGTTGCGAAGCCTGCGAGGGCGACGGTATCAATAAGATAGAAATGCACTTCCTGCCCGATATATATGTACCGTGCGAGGTCTGCAAGGGCAAACGCTATAACCGTGAAACGCTCGAGGTTCACTACAGAGGCAAGAACATTTACGATGTGCTTGAAATGACGGTAGAAGAGGGCATAGCTTTCTTTGAAAATCACGAAAAGATAAAGAGAAAGCTGCAGACGCTTTACGATGTAGGGCTTGGATATGTAAAGATAGGTCAGCCTGCAACAACGCTTTCGGGCGGTGAGGCGCAGAGAGTAAAGCTGGCTTCGGAGCTTTCAAAGCGTGCGACAGGCAAGACGGTGTACATTCTTGACGAGCCTACAACAGGACTTCATACCGCCGATGTACACAAGTTGATAGATGTACTTCAGAAGCTGACCGACGGCGGAAATACCGTGCTTGTAATAGAGCATAACCTTGATGTTATAAAAACAGCCGACTATATCATTGATATGGGACCTGAGGGCGGAAGCGGCGGCGGTACGGTGATTGCTACAGGCACGCCTGAAGAAGTAGCAGCAAATCCCGTAAGCTATACGGGCAGGTATTTAGCACCTATGCTCGGTATCGAGAGGACGGAGCAGACGATGCTTGAATAAATTTTATACGGACAGATAAGTAATCATTCTTATCTGTCCGTATTTTGATAATATAGGCAGGCTTAAAAAGGAAAAAATCCGGGTATGTCCGATAGATAACAGCGGAGTTGCCGATTGCTAACCGAAAAAATTAAGAAAATCCCTTGAAAATGGCGAGAGAATAGTATATAATATATTTGTATGTTCCGGGTATTTCCCGGCAAAGAACTACCGGTGACCGTGACAAGCTCTACGGCTGCGGTCACGAAAATTTGAAAGGAGTCTACAACTGTTATGACGTATTCACATGAAGTTGAAACTATGTGTCCCGTGAAGCAGGGCGTAGCGCACGGCGCAGCTCCCATTCCGGAAGAAGCAAAGTGGGTAAAGGCGAAGGAAATCAAGGATATTTCCGGTTTTACACACGGTATCGGCTGGTGTGCACCCCAGCAGGGTACATGTAAGCTGTCTTTAAATGTTAAGGATGGTGTAATTCAGGAGGCACTCGTTGAAACTATCGGTTGCTCAGGTATGACACATTCCGCAGCTATGGCGGCTGAAATTCTTCCCGGCAGAACAATTCTTGAGGCACTTAATACTGACCTCGTTTGTGACGCTATAAACACAGCAATGAGAGAACTCTTCCTCCAGATCGTTTACGGCAGAAGCCAGAGTGCTTTCTCAGAGGACGGTCTTGCAATCGGTGCAGGTCTTGAGGATCTCGGTAAGGGCCTTCGTTCACAGGTAGGTACAATGTACGGTACTCTCAAGAAGGGTCCTCGTTACCTCGAAATGACAGACGGTTATGTTACAGGTCTTGCACTCAATGAAGATGATGAGATCATCGGCTACAAGTTCGTTAACTTCGGCAAGATGATGGAATTCATCAAGAACGGTGACGATGCTAACACAGCATTCGAAAAGGCACAGGGTCAGTACGGCCGTGTTAACGATGCTGTAAAGATCATCGACCCCAGAAAGCAGTAAGGAGGAAATAACAATGGCTTTATTTGAATCATATGACAGACGTGAACCCCAGATTCTCGCTGTTTTAAAGAACTATGGTATAGGCTCTGTTGAAGAGTGTGCAGAAATCTGCAAGGCTAAGGGTCTTGACATCTACAAGCTCGTTGAAGGCATTCAGCCTATCTGCTTCGAAAACGCTAAGTGGGCTTACACAGTAGGCTGTGCTATCGCTATCAAGAAGGGCTGCAAGAGAGCCGCTGACGCTGCCGCTGCTATAGGCGAAGGCTTACAGGCATTCTGCATCCCCGGTTCAGTTGCTGATCAGCGTAAGGTTGGTCTTGGCCACGGTAACTTAGGCAAGATGCTTCTTGAAGAAGATACAAAGTGCTTCTGCTTCCTCGCAGGTCACGAATCATTCGCAGCTGCAGAAGGCGCTATCGGTATCGCTGAAAAGGCAAACAAGGTTCGTAAGGAACCCCTGCGTGTTATCCTTAACGGTTTAGGTAAGGATGCCGCTCAGATCATCGCTCGTATCAACGGTTTCACATACGTTGAAACAGAGATGGATTACTACACAGGTGAGGTTAAGGAAGTATTCCGCAAGTCTTACTCTGACGGTCTTCGTGCTAAGGTTAACTGCTACGGCGCTAACGATGTAACAGAAGGCGTTGCAATCATGTGGAAGGAAGGCGTTGACGTTTCTATCACAGGTAACTCAACTAACCCCACACGTTTCCAGCACCCCGTTGCAGGCACATACAAGAAGGAATGTGTTGAAAAGGGCAAGAAGTACTTCTCAGTTGCATCAGGCGGCGGTACAGGTCGTACACTCCACCCCGATAACATGGCTGCAGGCCCTGCTTCATACGGTATGACAGATACAATGGGTCGTATGCACTCTGACGCTCAGTTCGCAGGTTCTTCTTCAGTTCCCGCACACGTTGAGATGATGGGTCTTATCGGTATGGGTAACAACCCAATGGTTGGTGCTACAGTTGCTTGCGCAGTTGCTGTTGAGGAAGCGCTGAAAGCGTAATCAATAACATCGGTACAAGATAATATACTATATTAGGCGGTCGCTGCTTGGCGACCGCCTTTTTGCATAAAACCGCTCAAAAAAGCCGATGAAACGTTAAAAACTATATCAGCCCCACACTATACACATAAAAACGAAGCAGAAAAATCCAAAGGCGGATATGCGTGTTGCGTCTTATTTACCGTTATGCTATAATTTAATCAGAATCAATTAGGAGCGTGAGAAAATGCACAGTGCCATATATCCTGTTCCGGCAAGCGAGGTCAGGCTGCCGTTTTATCTGTCGGGGATCGGGAGAACATCGCCCGAATTTCACGTTAAGCGTGATAAGGGGCTTACCTCGCATCAGTTTCTTTATACTGCAAAAGGCTGTGGTGTTTTAGAAGTCGGCAACAGAAAATATAAGCTCGAAAAGAACTCCTTTATGTATCTTCCGCCCGAATTGCCTCACGAGTATTATCCTGAAAATGATGAATGGAATACCTGCTGGATGGTGTTCAGAGGCGACTTTCTTAAAGGCATTATGAATACAATTGGCTTTAGCGGAGAAATGGTCGCAGTTGACGCTGACCTTACCGCCTTTGAAAAGATATTCGGCAGAATATACAGTCTTGCGGCGGATAATCTTCATAGCGGCGAAAAATGCTCGTTGCTGATATATAACGCAGTGTTGGCGGCAAAAGAGATATTCGGCGGAAAGCAGGAAGAAAACAACACGGGAAATCTCATAGCGGATAATGCTGTCAGATATATAAATGAGCATTACGGCGATGATATTACGTTAAATGAGCTTGCCTGCCTTTCCGGCGTTTCACCGCAGTATTTCGACCGTGTTTTCAGAGAACGACTTAATATGCGGCCTATGGAGTATATCGCTCGTGTCAAGATCTCAAAAGCCAAGTCGATGCTTCTTGACTCCGATATTTCCGTGACACAGCTTTCAAAAAGTCTGGGATATACCGGCCCCACTTATTTCGGAATCGTATTCAAAAAGTATGAGGGAATTTCGCCTTCCGAGTTCAGAAAAAACGGCGGTAGTGTAATTTAGTTTCAAAAAGTTAGAGTTATCATTAATTTAAGATTGACGGCGGACGTTTTCCGATATATATTTATATTATAATTTTATATCGGAAGGGGGTGCTTTTATGGGCATTTTAAAACGAATAACCGCACTTGCCATCTGTGCGGCGATTATGTGTACCGCAGTTAATACTGTATTTGCGGAAAATAATAACGGAGGAGATACGGTGAATATTAAAATTGACGGCAGTAAAGCAAACACAAGCGAAAACTTCCTCTACAGAGGACAGGGTATGATCAGCTGTAACGGCTCGTCAAGGCTTTTGCTTGACTATAAGGAGAAAAATCCCGAAAGCTATAACAAGATACTTGAACATCTTTACGGCAAAAACGGACTTAAATTTACTCATTTCAAGGTGGAAATGGGTGCCGATGTAAATACATCGTCCGGCACAGAGCCTGCGACCATGAGATACGAGGATGAAAAAGCCGATGTGACCCGTGGTGCAGGTTTTCAGCTTGCCGCCGATATTAAAAAGATAAATCCTGACGTAACACTTGATATGCTGTGGTGGAGCGAGCCTAAATGGGTATCGGATTCAAGCGATGTTTATGCCGCAAGATATAAGTGGTATAAGCAAACGCTTGATGCCGCTTATGAAACCTACGGTCTTGTGTTTGATTATGTAAGTGCGAACCAAAATGAACGTGCCGTTGATACGGATTGGATAATCTATCTTTCAAAAGCCCTCAAAAGCGAAAAGGACTGTCCGTATGATTACTCTGAGATCAAGATAGTTGCGGCGGACGAATGCGGCACTTGGGGCATATCAAGGCTGATGATGAAGAATAAGGAGCTGTGTGATGCGGTCGATGTGATAGGTTCTCACTACACAAGCTTCGCTGATGATACTACAAAAAAGCTTGCGGAGGAATACGGCAAGGAATTATGGTTTTCCGAGGGAAGCTCACCTATGACCTACGCACAGTCGGCTTACCGCTTTGACGAGGGTAATTCCGGACTTACAGGTCTTAACGGTGTGCTTGATATTGCAAACCGTATGATTACAATGGTGAGCGGCGGATATATGACGCAGTATGAATATCAGCCCGCCGTTGCGGGATATTATGACGGCGTTACATATTGCCACAAACAGCTTATAAATGCCTGCACCCCGTGGAACGGCTATTACACCCTTGACAGCGGATATTATATGAATCTGCATTTCTCACAGTTTATGGATAAGGGCTGGAGCTTTATATTTGACGCTTGTTACGGCGATGCAAAGGTCGGCGGTGACGGTCACGCACTGGTTGATGCAAAGTACAGCTATATCACCGCTTGCAGTGCGGAAGGCGATTACAGCACGATTATTACAAATACGACATCGGAGCCTATCACATATAACTTTGAGGTGTCAAATCTTGCCAAGGCAGGAAATGAGGTATATGTCTGGGAAACAAGAGGTCCTGATGAGGGTCAGGAGTACAATGCTAATTATTTCAAGAAGATTTCGACAGTTACTCCCGAAAACGGCAAGTATTCGGTTACGATAAAGCCGTATTCAATGATAACTGTATCAACTTTGAATATATCAGAGCCTGAATTTGATGCACCTGCGGAAAGTGAGAACACATTGCTGTCGCTTCCGTATTCCGATGATTTCGGTTATTCGGACGAATTCCTTTCATCAAGAGGAAACGCACCGCTTTATACGACCGATGAGGGCGGCGCTTTTGAGGTTGCCGAAAAGAACGGCGAAAAGGTGCTGATGCAGAAGATTACAAAGGATATTAAGGCTAACGAATGGGGCGGTACACCTGATCCGACAACTAATTTCGGCGATGACCGCTGGTATAATTACAGCGTAAGTGCGGATATACTTACCAACGGGAAAGACAGCTATGCAGGCGTAGGTCTGAGATATATCCTTGCAGACAGCGGAATGAGCGGTTACAGCGTTGCGCTTTACGAAAACGGGAACTGGAATTTCTTCGGCGGAAAGAAGAAGGTTCTTGACGGAAATATAGCAGACTTTGATTCGTCAAAGTGGCATAATGTAAAAATTTCCGCACTGAACAATGATATAACAGTTTCAGTCGATGGTGAGAAAATAATTGATTATAAGGCTGAGGAGGGCGGCTACAGTGCAGGAAGAGCGGCACTCTACAGTTCATATAACAATTGCTGTTTTGATAATATCAAGGTTGAGGCAACCGACAGCGTTCAGCCGTATGTGGACAAGTTTGACAATTTTGACAACATATTTACTTACAGCGAAAACGGCTGGGAACACAGCACTATGGACAGCTTCAAAAACTACAAGCGTACAATTTCGCACGGTGCTGAAGGGGCTTATTTCACCGTTGATTTTGAGGGAACAGGCATTATCCTTACAGGCGTACAGAAAGGCGACACGGTTGTAAGCATTGAGGTTGACGGCAAAACCGTTAATAAGGAATATGCCGTATCAAAAATCAGCAACAGGCAGTCGTTCTTGCTGATAAACGGCTTGGAGCAGGGTAAGCATACTCTTAAATTGACTGTCGTAAGCGGAAGCTGTTCTGTCGATGCGGCACAGGTGCTGTACGATTATGAGGCTGTGAATAAAGCTGTAATAAGCGAAACGTCATCGGTAGCCGAAAGCACAGATTCATCCGACAGCGTTCCCGAAGATAACGACAAATCAGCAAAAAGCAACGGCGGTAAAGGCTCATTCCCGTTTGTTCCCGTTGTCGTAGGAGCGGTTGCTGTGGCTGCCGCAATCGGCGCAGGCGTTGCGATAGCAAAAATGAAAAAGAAGAAAGATTGATAATCAGGAGGGTATATTATGTCAAGATTTGAGATAAGAGATAAGTTTTATTTGGACGGGAAACCGTTCAAGGTAATTTCGGGTTCAATACATTATTTCCGCACCGTACCGGAATATTGGCAGGACAGGCTTGAAAAGCTCGTAAATATCGGATGCAATACAGTTGAAACGTATATTCCGTGGAATTTTCACGAAACTGAAAAAGGAAATTTCAATTGGAACGGAATGCATGATATCTGCCGTTTTATAGAGCTTGCCGATAAACTCGGACTTTATATGATTATCAGACCGTCGCCGTATATCTGTTCAGAGTGGGAATTCGGCGGATTGCCTGCGTGGTTGTTAAAAGACCGTGCAATGCGTCTGAGATGCTCCTACAAGCCGTACCTTAATGCAGTGGACAGTTATTACAGCGTTCTTATGCCCAAGCTTGCACCTTATCAGATTGATAATGGCGGCAATATAATTATGATGCAGATTGAAAATGAGTATGGCTATTACGGAAATGACACGTCATATCTTGAGTTTCTGAGAGATACTATGCGTAAGTATGGCATAACTGTACCGTTTGTGACATCTGATGGGCCGTGGAGTGAATTTGTTTTCAAATCGGGTATGGTTGACGGTGCATTGCCGACCGGCAATTTCGGCTCTTCTGCTGAATGGCAGTTTGGTGAAATGCGGCGTTTTATCGGAGAAGATAAACCGCTCATGTGTATGGAATTCTGGAACGGCTGGTTTGACGTCTGGGGCGAAGAACACAATATCACAGCACCTGAAAAGGCAGCTCAAGAACTTGATATTCTGCTCAAAAATGGCAGTATGAATTTCTATATGTTCGAGGGCGGAACAAATTTCGGGTTTATGTCCGGAAAGAACAATGAGAAAAAGACAGGCATAGTGACATCGTATGATTATGATGCACCCTTGACAGAAGATGGTCGAATAACCGAAAAATACGAAAAGTGCAAAGAGGTGATTTCTCGTTATACCGATATAAATGAAGTCCCGCTTACAACACAAATAAGACGTCTGGAATACGGAGAAATCCGATGCACAGCCAAAACCGATCTTTTCGGCACACTTGACAGTATCTCAGACCCGGTAAAGTCGGTGTACCCGCTGAGCTTTGAGGAACTGGACAGCTATTACGGTTATGTTCTTTACAGATTACACATCAGGGAAAACGAAACAGTCAGCACTGTGAGATGCGAAAATGCCGCAGACAGAGTACAAGGCTTCAGAAACGGCAAGTATGCGTTTACGGCTTTTGCCGAAACGATAGACGAACAGTTTGAGCTTGCTGAAAAATCCGCAGGCGGAACAACAGACCTACTTGTTGAGAACATCGGCAGAGTTAACTTTGGCACAGGACTTGAGTGCCAGCACAAGGGCGTTCTCGGCGGAGTAAGAATTAACGATCACAGACAGTATGGATTTGAAATGTTCACACTTTCACTTGATGAAAATCAGCTTGGCAGAATAGACTATAACCGTGGTTACAATGACGGTGTACCGGCATTTTATAAATTTGAATTTGAAATAAGTGAAACCGCTGATACATTTCTGGATACCGATGGCTTCGGAAAGGGTGTTGCGTTTATTAACGGATTCAATCTCGGCAGATTCTGGAATATAGGCCCTCAGAAAAAGCTGTATATTCCGGCTCCGCTTCTGAAAAAAGGTAAAAATGAAATAGTTATTTTTGAAACCGAAGGAAACAGCGCAGACAGCATAACTTTGTCCGATAATAACTGAATTTATGTAAGCCTCTGCTTTTTTGCAGAGGCTGTTTTATCAGCTATTGACACATATGTTATAATAAGAATGTATATACCAATCTCTGAAAGGAAAAATTTTCATATGCAAGAATATGTAATGGGAAACGGTGCGATAGCACTGGGTGCGCTTGCGGCAGGTGTAAATCTTGTTGCAGGTTATCCGGGTACACCGTCCTCCGAAATACTTGAAACCATTTCGAAATACCGGCACGACGGCGTATATATCGAATGGTCTGTAAACGAAAAAGCCGCTATGGAAGTAGCGGCGGCTGCGGCGTACAGTGGCGCAAGAGCAATGGTGACTATGAAACAGGTTGGACTCAACGTTGCCGCCGATCCGCTTATGTCACTCGCCTATGTAGGCGTAAAGGGCGGTATGGTGATAGTGTCGGCTGACGACCCCGGCCCTATATCTTCACAGACGGAGCAGGATACCAGAAGATTCGCTGATTTCTGCCGTATACCAGTGTTTGATCCGTCATCTCCCGAAGAAGCGTATAAGATGATAGGTGATGCGTTTGAGTATTCGGAAAAATACAACACTCCCGTTTTATTCAGACCTACGACCCGTGTCTGTCACGCCTACGCTTCGATTGATAACTGCGATAGCCCTTCGCCTAAAAAATACGAGGGCTTTGTAAAGGATTCGAAGAAGTGGGTAATTTTCCCCCGCCTTTCTTTTGCAAATCACATTATGATTGAAAAGCGTAACGTTGAGATCGGTAAGGATTTTTCGACCTATAGTGCCAACAAAGCCGAAGGTGTTAATTCGGAAAAAGCGGTTGTTACATCGGGTATCAGCTACGCATACACAAAGGAATGCCTTAAGGATTATCCGGATGTAAAGCTGATAAAGATTGCTACGGCATATCCTTTCCCCGAAGATTTTGTGCTTTCATCTCTTGAGGGTGCGAAAGAAGTTCTCTGCATAGAGGAGCTTAGCCCCTTTATCGAGGAACAGATTCTGAAGCTGGCAGGAAAGCACGGTTTACAGCTCAAAGTGTCCGGAAAACTCGACGGAAAGGTTCAGGCAGGCGGTGAAAACAGCACAGATAAGATTGCCGCTATACTCGGTGACTTTTTAGGAAAAGATTTCACGGCGGAGGGTTACGATCTGTCGGATGCTCCTGCGCTTCCCGTTCGTCCACCTGTGCTTTGTGCAGGTTGTCCCCACCGTGCGTCATTCTATGCGGTAAAGCAGGCTATGAAAGGCAGAAAGGCATATTTCTGCGGCGATATAGGCTGTTATACTCTCGGAAACGCAATGCCTCTTGATATGGTTGATACCTGTCTTTGTATGGGTGCGGGCATCACTATGGCACAGGGCTTTAACCATACGGACAGTGACGGCGTATGCTTCGGCTTTGTCGGTGATTCCACATTCTTTGCATCGGGCATCACAGGCGTTGTAAATGCGGTACATAATAACGCAGATATGATTCTCTGCGTTCTTGATAATTCCACAACGGCAATGACAGGTCATCAGTCGCACCCCGGTCTTGACAACAACCTTATGGGACAGATAGTTGACAAGATAAATATCGCAAAGGTGCTTGAGGGCATCGGTGTTAAAAAGATAATCACGGTAGACCCGCTTGACCTTGACGCATCTGTAAAGGCTGTCTGTGAATGTGCGGATATGCCCGGTGTGAAGGCTGTAATATTCAAATCACCTTGTATAGCAATATCTAAGCCTACGGCAAAATGCAGAATTTCCGACAAGTGCATACAGTGCAAGAAATGTATCCGTGAGATTGGCTGTCCTGCTCTTATTGTCGCAGACGGTAAGGTGACGATCGACAACAATCTCTGCACAGGATGCAAACTTTGCGCTCAGATCTGCCCTGTAAACGCTATAGGAGGTGGAGCCGATGAATAAAAACATACTTATCTGCGGTGTCGGCGGTCAGGGAACCGTGCTTGCGTCAAAGATCATAGCGGCGTCAGCTATGATTGAAGGCAGTGCAGTGCATTCTGCCGAAACCATAGGAATGGCACAGCGTGGCGGTTCGGTAACGAGCCATGTAAGAATAGGCGAAGCATATTCTCCTCTGATTCCTTACGGCACAGCCGATATGATACTTGCCTTTGAGCCTGCTGAGGCTGTTCGTAATCTGATATATCTCAAAAAGGGCGGTATTGTTATTGTAAACAGCGTTCCGGTAAAGCCCGTTACAGAATCGCTTGCCGATACAGGCTATGACGGAACCGCAATGCTCGAATATCTTAAAAGCAAATGCGGCTGCGTTGTTATAGACGCAAAGAAGATATGCGAACCGTTCGGCTCGTCACGATATTTCAATATTGCGATACTCGGAGTAGCTGTCGGCACAGGCAGGCTCGGCATATCAAAGGAAACCATACTGAAAGAAATAGAAAAACGTGTACCTTCAAAATTTGTCGAAACGAATAAAGCGGCATTTTTTGCAGGATACGGTGAGGGTGAAAAATATGAAACTGAATGAGAAACAGCTGGCGATGGTTGACGCTCAGATAAAAAGACTTATCAAAACGGACAGCTATTACGGAAAGATGTACAGAGATGCCGGAATTGACGGTGTTTCAAGCCAGGAGGACTTTGAAAAGCTCCCCTTTTCGAGCAAGGCAGATCTGAGATATGCTTATCCGCTCGGAATACAGGCTGTACCCGATGAAGAAGTGGTGCGTATACATTCTTCTTCAGGCACAACGGGTAATCCTGTAATTATCCCTTATACAGCCAAGGACGTTGATGACTGGTCGCTGATGATAGCACGTTGCTATGAAATGGCAGGAATTACCGACAAGGACCGCATACAGATTACGGCAGGATACGGCCTTTGGACAGCAGGAATCGGTTTTCAGGCAGGCTGTGAAAAGCTGGGCGCTATGGCTATCCCGATGGGACCGGGCAACACCGATAAACAGCTTCAGATGATGGTAGACCTTAAATCAACGGTTCTTACGGCAACATCTTCTTATGCCTTACTTCTTTCTGAGGAAATAAACAAACGCAATATGCGTGATAAGATTTATCTTAAGAAGGGTATTTTCGGCTCTGAGCGTTGGAGCGATAAGATGCGTAACTACATAAAAACTGAGCTTGGCGTTGAAATATACGATATTTACGGTCTTACCGAAATATACGGACCCGGTATAGGTATCAGCTGTGCAGAAGATGACGGTATGCACTACTGGGACGATTATGTATATATTGAAATAATCGACCCGAAAACAGAAAAGCCCGTTCCCGACGGGGTAGAGGGCGAGGTAGTAATTACTACTCTTGTAAAGGAAGGCGCACCGCTCCTTCGTTTCAGAACGCATGATATATCACGCATTATTCCTGAGCCTTGCAAGTGCGGAAGTCATTATCCCAGACTCGACACGGTAAAGGGACGCAGTGACGATATGTTCAAGGTACACGGCGTAAATATGTTCCCGAGCCAGGTTGAAGAAATACTCGGAATGGTGGACGGCGTTTCAAGTGAGTACAATATCAATATCGCACACGATGAAAGCATAAACCGTGACGTTATCCTTGTAACTGTCGAGGCAGAGGGCAGAGTCAGCTTCGACAAAACAGGCGATACTATCAGAGAGCTGTTCAAGTCAAAGCTCAGCGTTACACCGAAGATAACCGTTGTTCCTGTCGGAACGCTTCCGAGAACAGAGAAGAAAGCAAAGAGAGTTATCGACCACAGAGAATAATAGGATATATACAGCAAAACCTCCCGCTTTTCGACGGGAGGTTTTTTGTTACATCTTTATTATTCCGAAAGCGTTTGCGACCGAGCTTATAAGAATTATCGCTGCAAATACGGGACACAGATATTTTATCATGAAATTGAATATCTTCTTTCGTTTGAAAGTGCCGTTTTCCGCAGTCATTTCTTCTTCGATCTTCTTCACGCCCACAACTCTTGAAACAAGCAGGCAGGTTGCGATAGCCGCTATCGGCATCATTACCGAGTTTGTAAGGAAGTCAAAGAAATCAAGCATTTGCATTCCGAGTATCTGTGCAAAGCCGAGCGGTCCGTAGCCAAGACAGGACAGTGTTCCGAGTGCTATCATAATGACGGTGACTATTACGGTCGATTTCTTTCTGCCCCAGCCGAGCTGATCCTGAAAGGTCGAAACCGCACTTTCTGTAAGTGCAATTGAGCTTGTCAGCGCCGCACATAAAACGAGGAAGAAGAAAAGTATTCCGACAAATGTTCCTGCCGAAAGCCCTGAAAAGACCTTAGGAAGCGTAATGAACATCAGCGATGGTCCTGCCTGCAGTGTATCGGGATCGCCGCCTGAGAACGCAAATACAGCAGGTATTATCATAAGCCCTGCCATGATTGCAATGCCCGTGTCGAATATTTCAACGTTGGTGGTAGACTTTTCTATTGAAACGTCTTTTTTCATATAAGAACCGAATGTTATCAGTATGCCCATTGCTATCGACAGCGAGTAGAACATCTGACCCATAGCGGATACTACAGTCATCCACGAGAAGTTAGAGAAGTTCGGTATCAGGAAATACTTCACACCCTCAAGTGCGCCCGGCATAGTAACGGAATATGCGGTTATCATTATCGAAAGGATAACAAGCACCGGCATCATAAATTTGGATACACGCTCAATGCCGTTCCGCACCCCTCCGAAAATTACCGCAACCGTAAGCGCCGTGAAGATAAGGAAACATATCTCGGCACTGCCGCCGCTTGAAATAAAGCCAGTAAAATATCCGTCGGAGGCAAGCTGTTTGCCGTTTCCGATTATATATTCATAAAGATATTTGATGACCCATCCGCCGATAACAGAGTAGTATGGCACTATCAGAATCGGTATTACTGCGTTTATCCAGCCGCCGAGCGTAAGCCACTTTGATTTTCCGAATGAACGGTATGCACCGACAGGGCTTTTCTGCGTCATTCTGCCTATTGCGGTTTCGGCGGTTATCATCGTATAGCCGAATGTCAGCGCAAGGATGATATATATCAGAAGGAAAATTCCTCCGCCGTATTTTGCCGCAAGATACGGAAATCTCCAGATATTGCCCAGTCCTACCGACGCTCCTGCGGCGGCAAGAACAAATCCGAGCTTTCCCGAAAAGGAACTGCGTTTATGCTTTTGTTTTTCCATTTTTACTCCTCGATAATGTGTATATTTCCTCTTTTAATTGCAGATATAATTTTGCCGTAAGAACGACTGAATCTGAAATATGAGGTCAAACGAAAGTGCCGGAGATATGATTTTCAAAAGAGCGTTTAGTGTTTAGTAGGGTATGTAATGTGACTCGGTAAAAGCAAGAAGTACAGATAAATTTGAAAGTCAGAATATTTTTCGTATAAAATAAAAGGTATCCCCACAGCACGACATTAAATTATATTATACTACTTTTTTTATCTGTTGTACAGCTTTTTTACGGCAGAGATGGTAATTAAAGCAAATTCTATGAACTTTTCCTGTCACTGTAAATAATCAAAATGCCCCCGCCGATAAAGCAGGAGCGTTTTGTTTTATTTCAGCAATTTACTTGTTGTTCTTGCGAACCGTTATAGCCATAGCCGCAAGACCGCCTACTGCCGCCGCACCGAGTGCCGCAAGCTCGAAAGCAGGAACACCTGTGTTTACGTTGCCTGTACTGCTTGTGCTGTCGCCGGGTGTTACCTGTGAAACCGTGTCGGGTACAGATGTGTTGTCGTTTGTGCTTTCGTCAACTGAGGTCGAGCCACCGGGAGTGATGATCTCCTCCGCACCGCTTACAACTCCGTCAACAATATCCTCTGCACCGTTTAACACGCCGTCAATGATGTTGTCACCGTTTGCCGCAGACGCAGATAAACCGCATAAGCTCATAGCGGCTATGGAAGCTAATATAGCTGCTGTCTTTTTCATACCGTTTTTCCTTTCGTTTATTCTGTTCATTAGGATTTCAGTATCCGTTTTGCTGTTCGGCATATTTATAATCAATATGCTGTGCGTTATTATTATGAGCGTATGAAAAAACGATATTCTGTAAAAACGCAGAAATGCGATGGTATAAATTACAAAAACGGCAGCATCGCAACCGCCGTTTTTGATGATGTATAAATTTCTAAATTATTCGAACATACTTCCGAACTGCTTTACAAAAGCATCTGCTACAACAGTGCCGCCTTCGCCGTTCGGATGACCGCCGTAAACCGCTTTTTCGGGTTCAGCTTCGGTTGACAGCAGAGCAGAGAAGTCAAAGAACTTTGCTCCGTATTTTTCGGCAATAGCCGGTATTTTTTCGTTGAGTGCAGTCCTTATGCCCTCGTTTGTTTCCTTGAAGTCCTGAGGAGGTGCGTTGAACAGGATTACATCACAGCCTTTTTCTGTGAGATATGAAACTATCGTGTCAAGGTAGCCCTCAATCTCTTCCGCAGTGCTTTTCTTTCCCCCATATTTTCCGGATACTATATCATTTGTTCCGAAAGCCACGATTACCGTGTCATATTCCGATACTCTTGAAAGCCAGCTTTCGTTTGCCACAGCGTCACTTGCTCTTGCCCAGCCAAGACCACAGTTAAAGAATGCTACATCACTTCCAAGCTGTGTCGATATCTTTGAAGCCCAGAACTCGTATTTCATCTGCTCTGTCTGACAGCCCTGCGTTATACTGTCGCCGATAGCGGCTAAAGTGTGCTTTACGTTTCTCTTTGCACCTATAAGCTGAGGCAGTGGGATTTCATCGCAGTAATTGAACTGCGTACCGTCCGATGAGCTTGTAGTTGAGGTAAGAGTTGCCATTTTTGTGCAGGGTATTCCCTTGCCTGAAACCGTCCATTCCCACACAAGATAGTGTCCTTCCGGAATATTGATGGTTACCGTGTCGCTGGTGTAGCTTTCATCGGGCTTAACAACCTTTTTGGTTTCGCCTCCGAATGTAACGGGAGTGCGGTTGGTTATTTCATCTTCAACGCCTGTTCCGCCGTCTGCAACTGTAGCGTTTGATATGGTGTAGCTGCCTCCGCTTTTACCGACAAAAGCAATTTTTCCTTTCGAATAAGTAGAGTCTACCGTGTTTGTAAAGAAGAATTTATATTCAAACTCGCCGTATTCTTCGACAGGAAGATATGCTCTGTATGTGATGTTTTCCGCTTCTTCAATGTAGAAATTGTTGCCGGTCGATATTACCGTGTTGGAAACGTAGGTCGTATAATCTGTTACCGGCTTGGCAGTCTGCGATGAATCGGCTTCGCTTTCGGAGGAACTGCCACTGTTTTCCTGCGACTGTGACACGCTTTGCGAATCGGCAGCGGAAGAGCTTTCGCCCATCTGAGATGTGCAGGCGGTGGCGGTAAACACCGAAACCGTAAGCACAAAAGCTAAAAAAATTCTGATTTTCTTCATAGAGTACCCTTTCACACAATAAATATTAATGATATTTATAATTAAAGCGGCGACTGCTTTTAACATTCGCCGCTTTGATGATAAATTTTAGCCTTTTCCCACCGCCTTTTTAGCACTGTTCCAGCTGTTGTCGTCAATGATGTAGTCATCACCGCTCTTGTCGCCGTAAGGAATATAGAAATCGGTCACGCTCGACTTGTTCTGCGACAGCGTATAGACGATTGCCTTGACCTTTGCGTCATAATCGCTCTGCTCGATATTCGTGTTGGTGAAATTGATAATAAAGTTAATATATCCATCCAGCGTCTTACTGCTTGTGCCGATGAAATTCTGATCTATAAACGATGAAATGACCGTTGCGTTCAGCTTGCAGGGATAAAGCTCATCCTTGACTCCGTAATCGGGCAGTGTAAGGTAAGCGTACATCTGCTCGGCAGTGAAGATCTGCGTACCCTGCTTTATAATAGTCACGGTGTTATCCTTTTTATTCTCGTACTTTATCTCGCTCGGTACGGTCAGCGTTGTGTTTCCTACCATATCGAACAGTTCTGTAAGCGTGGATTTTGTGAAGCGGATATATTTGTTTATGCTAAGACCGGTCTTTGATGAGAGCAGTTTTGCGACCTCCGCTTCTCCGGACTGCTCACATATCTGCTTAATAGTATTTCCGCCGTCAATTACGGCATTCGGAAGATACGGCATAAGAACAAATGTGTTGTTCTTGGCTATGTATGTGATTGTCATGTATTTATCGGGCGTCTTGTCATTATCGGCGGAAAGCGTCACAAGAACAGAAAAATCGTAGGTTGAATCCGGAGTGAAAATAGCCGTCTGATTCTGCGAAACGTTTACTGTTGCGTCCTTATCCTGCGAGTCATAGAATGATTTTAGCAATATGGATGAAACCAATATCAGAAGTAGACCCGTTACCACAAATGTGATAACGTAGATATACCAGTTGCTTCTTCTTCTTTTATTCAAATTTATCAACCTCCGAAGGCTTGAAATTTACTCAGAAAAATAGTATAATACTATAATAGCATAAAAAGAGAAAAAAAACAAGGCTTATTTTACAACGGATTTTGTTGTCGCAGGTATGATATTCTTGCTGTTTTTCCCGATATTAATTGTATAAAGAGGTTTTGTAATGAACAGATTTCTGAAACGTGCGTGGGCGGAGATTGACCTTGACGCACTTGAGCATAATTATAGCGAGATAAAAAAGCTCGCAAAGGGCAAGGATATACTTGCCGTTGTTAAAGCCAACGCTTATGGTCACGATGACAAGGCGGTCTGCCTTAAATTGCAGGAGCTTGGTGTGAAGTATTACGGTGTTTCTAATCTTTGGGAGGGCGAAAAGCTCCGCTGTCACGGAATCACCGGTACTATCCTCACATTCGGATATACCGATGAGGATTATTTCGATGAGCTTCTCGAATACGGGATAACACAGACGGCAGGAAGCGTTCAGTATGCAAAGCAGCTCAGCGATTACGCTGTAAGCAAGGGAGTAAAGCTCCCTGTGCATATCAAGGTAAATACCGGTATGACCCGTGTAGGAATTGACTCACAGCAGGAAATGCTTGATATTCTTGCTATGCCCGGACTTGACTGCAAGGCCGCATATACTCACTTTGCGGCGGCTGACAGCCTTGACCCGTCAGATGTGGAGTATACCGACAGACAGCAGGAAAAGCTGATGAAGATAGCAAAAGACAAGGGGCTTCTTATCCATTCACAGAACAGCGGCGGAATAATCTATCACGGCGATTTCGGCGGAGATATAGTCCGTGCCGGTGTTATACTGTACGGTCATTACCCTAACTATCCGCTTGAAGTGCCGTTTGATATGAAAAGTGTGATGACGGTAAAATCGGTCGTTTCTCAGCTTAAAACAATTCCCGCAGGTACGCAGATAAGCTACGGCAGAACATATACCGCCGAAAAGGAAATGACGGTCGCCGTTATACCGATAGGATACGCTGACGGATATTTCCGTGATTTCAGTTCCAAGGGAAAAATGCTGATAAACGGCGTGCTGTGCAACGTAGTCGGCAGGGTCTGCATGGATCAGACTATAGTTGATGTAAGCAATGTGCCGGATATTAAAACAGGCGATATAGTTTATGTTTATTCCGATAAATGCAGGGAAACAAGCGTAGATTACAATGCGTCGCTTATTGATACCATAGGATATGAGCTTACCTGTGCGGTTGCTCTGCGTATTCCGAGAGTTATCATCGAAAACGGCAGAATAAAGGAAGTAGTCCGTTACGGGCTTATATAACTGCCGTAAAAGTTAAAAACGATAAAGCCGTGAGTTACAAGAAGATACTCACGGCTTTTTTGTATAATTTCAGTTGCTAATAAAAACAATTTATTTACATTATTTAATCTCTCTTGACATATTTTGCAATTCACGGTATAATATGAATATACATTTACTGTAATTGTGTCAAATATTCGTCTTGGTTCTCTATGCTTGTATAATGCTCCGGTTATATTTAACCCATATCAACAGATACGCCGTTATGTTATGCAGGAGGTAAATTAAATGAATTTGTTAAAGAAATGCAATTTTATATTATTAGCTCTTTTTATATGGCTTTTAACAGTTTTATACAATGGTATATTCGTTAATTATTTGTCTGATTTTATTCTTTCTATTTCCAATCCGTCTTGGTTGGGGTTTGTTGCTCATATATTGATACAATTGTTAATTATATGCACTTCAACAATAATCACGATAAAGTACCTTGACCTTAATGTAAAACAGCTGTTGTTTTCAATTGCAATTATGTATCTGCTATTTGCAGTTTATTCTCCTCCGGCATTATATATGTTTGTATTTACGGGTGAATGGAATGGTTTCTGGCAACAATCTCATCCTGCTATGCCTACGTGGAAAGCGTCTATTTTCATAACTGTGCAATACGGTATCGTTATGCTGATAACGACGCTGATTGCTTGCAGAAAGAAGTGTGCAAGTGATCAAAAATGAAAATTTATTTTCAATATTCGCCGTTATGTTATGCACGAGGTGAATTAATATGAGGCATCTGAAAAAATTAAACTTTGTTGTGTTGCCTTTAGCTATCTGGGCGATTACGGTTATCTATGTGCTGCTTAACAAGTTTATCGGCACGTTCACTCAAAACATGGAGCCTTCTCCCGTTTTTCTGACTATTCTTGTTTTAATATTTAACTTGGGATTACAGCTTTTAATAATATGTGCAAGCACAATTTATGCGGTGAAAAAGCTTGATTTAACTCTCAAAATGGTAGTAATATCATTGCCGATTTTGTACTTGTTGTTTGGATTGTTTTCCCCGCCGTCAATATACTTGTTTGTTTTTACAGATAAATGGAGTTTCTTTTCTGTACAACATCCTGCCATGCCATCTTGGAAAGCGTCAATTTTCATAACTGTGCAATATGGTATCGTTATGCTGATAATAACGCTGATTGCTTGCAGAAAGAAGTGTGCAAGTGATCAAAAATGAAGATTTATTTTCAATATTCGCCGTTATGACGATATAGTTTTCGGCAAAGATTACAGAAAGGAAAAGATAACAATATGAAAAAACACCCGTTGCTTTTTAATTACATATTATTCATAAAGAAGGCGTATATATTCATCTCTATTACAATACTTTCGCTGGTTGTTTTAACAGGTTGTACCCCAAGGATAAATGCACGAGAATAGGCAGAGGACATTGTTGCCACTGTAATCGAGTATATCAATAAAAGGGATTCTGAAGGACTAATCGCATTGTTCTGTGAAGAGGTTAAAGAAAACTATGAATTAACCGCTGATGTTGATATACTGTTTAATATGTTTGACGGCGAAATAACATCTTATGAAGTTTCTGCTGTAGCATCAGGCGAAAAATCAGAACTTTTCGGAAAAAGTTCTTATTCCATAACAGGAATTGTCGAAGCATACGTTGATGACAAGGAATACAGAATAGAAGTCAGCAAAACGATATACAACGATCAAAAACCGCAACGTGTTGGGATTACTACTGTTATGGCAAAGGATGTAAATGTAAAGGGAATGTTCTTTGTCGGCGAAGTTAATGTATTTACTTACGGACGAAGATAAAATATACAGTATACGATACTATTCGTATTTAATAAATAAGGAAAAATGAACCTCAATATCTGATTTTTGATATGGAGGAAAATACGTTATGGATAGCTTGGTAAAAATAATGGGTTCTTTTTTGGCATTAAGCCTTATTATGATTTTGTCATCTTGTATTGTAAATGAACATGTTGATGAAGGCGACATTAAAGAAAATGCAGTCCGAATGATGGAATGTATTGTCAATAAAGATTCTGAAAAATTGTTCGATTTTTATAACAAAGATATGAAGGAAAATTATCAAGATAGCTCTTTGGACGAAATAAGACAGCTTTTTTGAATATATCGATGGTGCAATTACTTCATATAGCTATGAAGGTAAAGGAGGAGGCGAAGAAGCTAAAAACAATGGTATAATTTACTATTACAGCTGCTATCCGGAATTTGATTTCACCACCGAAACCGGACAAGAATATACTATTTCGTTTTCGTATTTGTATATATGGAATGAACATCCTGAGTATGAAGGGATCGATATGATCCAAATATGCAAAGACGGAGATTGGGGTGAAAAACTGATAATTGGCAGAAATCATTACAAATAATATAGGCCTTTATTGAGGAACAGATAATATTTCCAACCCACACGAAACTATCAGCTATTACCTTTTGTCAGGGAGGTGAGATAATATGTTTATTCGTAAAATGATTTCAGCTATCACACCAATTTTTGTATGGCTTGTAATCAATGTCTATGTCTTGATTTTCTCAAAGTTTTTAAGTCCATTGAGTGGTTTGATAGTAGATATATTGCCTTCAAGTCTTCCGTGGGTGTTAGCAATAACGCTTTTAATAAATGCTTTTGCTCAGGTAGCGATTGTAAGCCTGACGACAATAGTAGCAATCAGAAAATTCAGCTATAAAATCAAGTGCTTAACATTTTCAATACCAATTATGTATCTGCTTTTTTTACTATATAATCAGCCTTTCGTTTATATCTTTGTAAATACAAATGAAAAAAGTGTATTTCTTGACTACACTCCTGCAATGCCATTTTGGAAAGCGTCTATTTTCATAACTGTGCAATATGGTATTGTTATGCTGATAACAACGCTGATTACTTGCAGAAAGAAGGGTGCAGATAATCAAATAGCAAGATAATTGAATCTAGACTGGAGGAAGAATGAGAACGTTTATAAAATATATCGTTTCGGTAATTATTATTTCTATTGTATCATATTTTCTTCAAGTTTTATGGGTTAAAATTGTTGAACCAATTATGGAATCGAACGGTATCATGTTTCAGGGTATTTTGCCGGAGGGACAGATTATTAGCGGAATTGCTGTTATACTAATAAATATTGTGGGAGCAGTCGTTTTGGGAGTACTATTCAACGGAAACATCCCAATATGGTTATGTCTATTTTACAATATATTATATACAGTATTTCTTTTAATATATAGTCCCGGTAGGTTGGAGTTTCATCTTTCCGATAATTTCTTTACCTCTGTTCCTTTTATGGCTTTTTTACTTGATATTATTCCATTTGTAATTACTCGTATTTGTATACAAAGACAGAAAGGATAACAATATGAAAAAACACCCGTTGCTTTTTAATTTCATTTTTACGATGGCGATTCAGATAGGTGTGTATCTGATTATAATATTTGAACTGCAAATAATTGAACCTATCCTTCAAGCATTGGGAGTCAGAAGTGAAGGGATAATGGCACCAACGGAAGTGGTAAGGGTCTTTGTTATCAGAGTAATTTTAATAGCGGCGGCAATTTCGGCAGGCATTATTCGCTCAAAGGTTTATTTCTGGATACCATCTTTTCTGTTGATATTTGTTGGCTTTGCGATTTATTATCCCGATATTCTTCCAAGAGTCGGAAAAAACAGCATAGTGAATTTGCCATTGATTGCAGAACATTTAGGTTATGGTACTATAATGTATTCTGCTATCTGTCAAGTTGTATTTTCGTTCTTTTATCAGCTTATTCCTTATACGATTACCCGTATACTATTGTTTCGGAAAGACCGCAAACAAGGTAAAAGCACTCACTGACGAAATAAAACAAATACAAATACGCTGACATCACAACCGGACAAATTAGCAATTATCTTATTATTTGTCAGCATAGATTGACAGAAAGGAAAAGATAACAATATGAAAAAACACCCGTTGCTTTTTTAATCTAATTTTAACAATGGCGATTCAGATAGGTGTGTATCTGATTATAATATTTGAACTGCAAATAATTGAACCTATCCTTCAAGCATTGGGAGTCAGAAGTGAAGGGATAATGGCACCAACGGAAGTGGTAAGGGTCTTTGTTATCAGAGTAATTTTAATAGCGGCGGCAATTTCGGCAGGCATTATTCGCTCAAAGGTTTATTTCTGGATACCATCTTTTCTGTTGATATTTGTTGGCTTTGCGATTTATTATCCCGATATTCTTCCAAGAGTCGAAAAAACTAACATGGTGAATTTGCCGTTGATTGCAGAATATTTAGGTTATGGTACTATAATATATTCTGCTATCTGTCAAGCTGTATTTTCGTTCTTTTATCAGCTTATTCCTTATACGATTACCCGTATACTGTTACTTCGGAAAGACCGCAAACAAGGCGAACGCACTCACTGACGAAATAAAACAAATACAAATACGCTGACATCACGTCCGGGCAAATCAGCGGCTGATACTTTCTGGGCATCAGCCGCATTTTTGCATAAAAAAAGAAGCCACAAAAAGTGACTTCTTTTGGCGCAGAAAGAGGGATTTGAACCCTCGCGCCGGTTTCCCGACCTACTCCCTTAGCAGGGGAGCCCCTTCACCACTTGGGTATTTCTGCATGGCGAATTAATAATATAAAATTTAAATGGTGCCGCTGATCGGACTTGAACCGATACGGTATTGCTACCGAGGGATTTTAAGTCCCTTGTGTCTGCCGATTCCACCACAGCGGCATATTCTGTTGTGCGGTGATTAACCTTGATATATTATACACTTATTTTTCCTGCTTGTCAAGTGCTTTTTGAAAATTTTATTAAATTATTTTCTGCTTTTCCATCTTGTATTTTATTCCGAAATAGTGTAAAATATTAATTGAAATATACCTAAAAAACAGGATACAATTTCCAACAATTCTATAGTTATCATGAAAGGGGAATACAAATGAGGATAGCTCTGTTTACAGAAACATACCTGCCGAGCATCAACGGTGTAGTCACCCACGTTAAAACTTTAAAGGAAGGTCTTGAAGCGCTCGGACATACGGTACTGGTGGTTACCGCCGATTCAAGAGTAAACAATCACGTTATTGCGGACGATGTAATGTACTGTCCCGCCGTAAAACTCAAGAAAATCTACAATTATGATATAGCACCGCCTATAAGCAAGGAACGTCTTGATAAAATCAAGAGCTTTGCTCCCGACATAATTCATATCCATAACGAATTCGGAGTTGGAATTTCCGGTGTACTTATCGCAAGAACTCTCAAAGTACCGCTTGTATATACGCTCCATACAATGTATGACGATTATGTATATTATGTAGCGAAAACAAAAGGCTTCGGCAAGATTGTAACTTCCGCCAGCCACCTTTACGCAAAGATGCTCGCATCAACAGCTTCGGCTATTACAGGACCATCGCCCAAGGTTTCGGAATATTTCAAAGCCTGCGGCGTAAAGAAGCCCGTCCACGTTATACCGAATTCAGTGGAGCTTGACGTATTCAAGCCCGAAAACGTTGATAGAAACGATGCTGTCAGGATGAGAAGAAAGTTCGGATTTGCCGATGACGATATGGTGTTCTGCTTCTGCGGCAGACTCGGTAAGGAAAAGAATATAACGCTTCTTCTTGAATACTGGGCTAAAAATGTCAGACCGGAAGATAAAATCAAGCTGTTCATACTCGGTGACGGACCTTTGCACGAGCAGCATTGCAAGGAAGCCGATGAGCTTGGTATATCCGATATGGTGAAATTTGCGGGCAGGGTAGAACACCCCGATTTACCCGTATATTATGCCTGCTGTGACGCATATATCACAGCGTCACTCTCCGATACATGCTCAATATCCATGCTCGAGGGTATGGCTATGCACCTTCCTGTTCTCAGCCTTAAGGACGACCTCAATGTCGGACAGGTAAAGGACGGTATCAACGGCTATAACTTTACCGATGCCGACAGTATGTACGAGCTTCTGAAAAAACTCCGTGATATGCCTAAGGACGAGCTTGCCGAGTTTGGCAGGCAGACGAGGGAGTCAATAAAGACATCCGGCGCTATACGTCTTGCTAACGATTTACTCGATGTGTATAAAGAGGCAATCGAGGTTTACAAGAAGAAGAACAAAAAACGTAAGCTCAAGAAACGCTATCGTGTTATCAGACACAGATATGTTAAGCGTTCCGTAACGAAAACAGGTAAGTCTATATAATAATAAGCGGCGGATCCAAACAATCCGCCGCTTCAGACTGTCGATAAACCTTTGTGTTTTCTGAAAATGGGGTCGCAGGGGCGTAG